>BNJS01001615.1_pt1 | contig 216059 bp, 247 predicted proteins | sample 8540461 | NCBI WGS metagenome assembly BNJS01 (sample SAMD00202454, study PRJDB9452) | human saliva metagenome | isolation source: human saliva | place: Japan | reverse complement strand
AAAATACCTTGAGAAATTTTTCTCAAAGGTATATGCTTTGTATCATGCATGATACCCGTATCACAGGTGATACACTTTTTATTTTTCTACTTTTGTATCAAAAATGATACGTATCATTTTTGATACAACTGACTTTTTTCAACTTAGTATGTAACAATTATGAACCGTAACAAAAATGTGACCTTCGTAAAAAAAGACATAACGAACCTCGTCGCTATGTCTTTTCCTGTTTATTTTATTCTTGCATCATCCCTGCTTGGAGTTGATACATCTTATAATAGAGCCCTTCTTTTTCTAGAAGTTCCGTATGCGTGCCGTTCTCTACGATTTCTCCTTTATCCAACACAAAGATTTGGTTAGCATCTTGAATCGTCGATAATCGGTGGGCAATCGCTAAAGTGGTTCGTCCATTTCTCATTTTCTTAAGAGATGTTTGAATGACTTCTTCGGTTTGCGAATCAATATTAGCAGTTGCTTCATCCAGAATCAGGATTTTCGGATTGGCTGCAATCGTTCGTGCAAAGGCGATTAATTGACGCTCACCGCTTGAGAACGTTGAGCCCTTTTCAGATACTTTATTGTCATATCCTTGTGGCAGTTGTTCGATAAAATGATGTGCATCTACGAATTCGCTTGCTTGTTTCACTTCTTCGTCCGTAATGTCTTGGTACATACGAATATTGGAAGCTACTGTTCCATGGAACAAGAAAGGATCTTGAAGCACGAGTCCGATTTTATCGCGAAGGACTTCCTGTGAATAATGTTGAATAGGAATATCATCAATCAAGATTTCTCCTTCTTTGAAATCATAGAATCGTAAGAAGAGATTCATAATAGAAGATTTCCCTGACCCAGTTGACCCAACAAAGGCGACGGTCTCTCCTGGATTCACTACAAAGTTAATATTTTTTAATACATTCCGTTTTCCATCATAAGAGAAAGTAACATTCTTGAATTCGATCTTACCGTCTTTAATTTCAGTAACCTTCCCAAGTTGTTCAGGTTCGTAATCCGTATTATCGATCACTTCAAAGACACGAGTTGCTGCAATCATCGATGTTTGAATAATCGAGAAGTTTTGCGTCACATCAATTAATGGATTAAATAACTGATTTGAGAATTGAATAAAGGCGTACATCACCCCTGCTGTCACTCCTGCTACTTCCCATGTAATGCCAAAGTATAAAATAATGACCGCATAGGCAACAAGCTTCAACAGCGACATTGCTGGGCGAAGGAACAGACTATTCACATTAATCGAACGATTCGAGAATTGCACATGCTCCTCGTTAATTTGTTCGAATTCTTTTCTTAACCGTTCTTCTTGGTTAAATGCCTGAATCATCTTCATCCCGTCAATACTTTCTGCTAACTTCACGTTAATCTCGCTAAGCTTTTCACGCGTCTTCCGAATGACGCTATGAGAGAGACGGTTATAGATTTTAATGGATGCAAACATCACCGGAATAAAGAGAACCATTAATATCGTAAGGCCTACATTCATACTAAACATCGCAGACAGTGTGGCCACGACGATAAATAAGGTACTTAAAAACGTCGAGAAGATCGAACTAAACATATCGCTGACCGCCTGTGTATCGTTGGTTAACCTAGAAACAATGGCACCAGCTGGTGTTGTATCAAAGTATGTCATATTGAGTTTTTGCATATTCGAAAAGGCCTCTTGACGTAAATCCCGTACGACACTATTAGATACATAACTAAAGGCATAGGTCCCAATATACGTTAATAACACTCGCAGTAAGAACAGTGAGTAGTAAACCATAAGGAGCCAGTACCCCTCATTCCATGTGCCCTTTGCAATATACGTATCGATATAATAACGGGCCATTAGTGGAATTACTGTTGCAGTCACACTGGATAAGAGGATAAATAAAATCGCAATCGTACTAGCCATCTTATACCGCCATAAGTAGGCAATGAGTCGATTAAAGGTCTTCATGTTCAACTGCGTCTCCCCCTTCCTCAAGTGTCGCTTCAAGCTGTTGACGGTCGTAGGTTTTGGCATACCAACCACCAAGCGCCATCAATTCTTCATGCGTTCCTTTTTCAACAATACGTCCATCTTGGAGCACGATGATAAGGTCCGCATGCACAATCGCTGATAGACGGTGCGCCGTGATCATCGTTGTTTTGTCGCTGCGTTCACGTTTTAAGTTTTCTAAAATTAAATGCTCAGTCTTGGCATCAACAGCCGATAACGAATCATCTAGCATTAAGATTTCAGGGTTCACAATAAGTGCACGTGCCATCGATAGACGTTGTTTTTGACCGCCTGATAAAAGCACACCCTTCTCCCCAATTAACGTATCGAACCCTTCCGGCATCGCCATGATATCGTCATATAGTCCGCAGATTTTAGTAGCTTCTACAACGGCTTCGTCAGAAAGCGTTGGATTCCCAAAACGGATATTGTCTTTAATCGACATCGCAAATAGAATCTGTTCTTGTGGTACATAGCCCATCAGCGCACGCAAGTCTTTAATGCGATAGTCTTGAATGGAACGTCCATTCATCAAAATCTCTTCTTTTCCTGTATCATATTGACGTAGGAATAATTTTAAGAGCGTTGATTTCCCAGAACCTGTTGGACCCACAATCCCCAGCGTTTGCCCTTTGTGAAGGTTAAATACTACGTCTTGTAACGTTGGCACATCTTCGTATTGGAAGTTATGAATAGCAACATCCATCTCACGAACTTCCTTAATGGGAAGTGCGTGTGGAGATTCTTCGACTTGGCTTGTTTCTTCCAATAATTTTTCAATACGGCGATATGAGATACTTGCACGTTGACCGATATTAAGGAGCCAACCAATGGCTTGAAGCGGCCATACCAACATATCTAAATACGTCATAAAGGTAATCATTTCCCCAACTGTAAATTCTCCGCGTTGAATTAAATAACCACCATACCCCAAACTAATTAAGTAGCTGAGTCCCACGAAAATAAGAACAATTGGATCGAATAGATTATTATATTTTGCGGCGTGGTTATTCTTCTTCCATGCATCTTGGTTCGTTTTCCAAAACGATGCTGTTTCTTTTTCGCCATAGCCAAAAGATTTCGTCACTTTTATCCCAGAAACACTCTCGTTCACATGGTTATTCAATAACGAAAAGGCTTCTTGTGATTCCTTAAAACTCTCATGTTCTGCACGAACCACGATATTCGTCGCAATCGCAAGGAGTGGCAATGGAATAATCGCAACGAGAGTCACTCGCCAATCCAGCACAAAGAACATCGTCGCTAAGGTCACTAATGCTGTAATCGAGGCATCGACAGCCGACATCACACCTCCACCAGCCGTCATGACTACCGCATTCACATCATTGGTTGCATGCGCCATTAAGTCTCCAGAGCGATACTTTTGATAAAAGCTCGGAGACATGCTTGTAAAGTGTTCGTATAATTGGTTTCTCAGTCTCTGCCCTAACGAGTTCGCAGTCCCAAAGATAAAAAGGCGCCACACGAAACGGAGTCCGTACATGGCAACTGCTGAAAGGAGCAATAGCAGTAAGTTCCATAATAAAGACGATGTTGTTAGCGTCTTGAGGTCGATGGAATCGACGACTTCCCCAATCACTCTTGGCGGAATGAGGTTGAATACACTGACGAGCGATAATGCAATGATTCCAATCGTGTATCGTTTCCACTCTAATTTAAAAAACCATGATAATTTCTTTAATAAATACATGTTTCTCTCCTTTCACGCGTCAATCTATTGTACTATAGTCGACTATCTATTTCATACAATAAGTTCTAAAAAAGACAATCCTTCTCTTGTTGGAAAAGGATTGCCTATTACTTAGTTTTTCTTTTGTGTTTGCGGATAAATCCATAAGAAGACAACAAGTGCCAAAACTCCTAAAGTCGTTACAAAGATGATACTTGTTTGTCCTGCTGTTACTAAATTGGAATCAAACGAGCTGAAAATACGAGCGATAATCGTTGTTGAAATTGCACCAGTGAACTGTTGCAAGGTATTCACGATACTATTTCCATCCGCTTGAATTTCCGGTTTCAATTGAGCTAACGAATATGTTACGTTACTTCCCATTACAAATCCAATCCCTGTCATAAAGATGACGTTGAGGGCTAATAAAGGATAAATCGTCAATCCTGGGAAGAAGAAGCTGATGGCTACTCCCCCAATAACTGCAAAGATTAACCCTGTTAAGAGTGGTTTTAGTGGACCTGATTTATCATACCAGCGACCAGACAAGGCTGAAAGTACGGCTACCATCGCAGCTCCAGGAAACATAAAGAGCCCTGCCACTGTGGCTGTTTCGCCCCACGCTAATTGAATGTAGTTTGGATAAATAAACGATAATCCTAGTACCATTCCTTGGAAAGCTAGGACGATATATAATGTCGCGTTAAACGTCGCAAATTGGAACGGTTTGAACGACAAGAGTGCATTTTCTCGGTTAAAGTAAAAGAACGCTGCAAAAGCCACGACCACTACTCCAAGATAGATAACTGATAAATGTTCAATCGCCATCAGTAAGCTTGCAAGTCCAATTCCTAATGTGACAAACGCCATGAAGTTAAATGGTTGTTTTTTCGGAGATTCTTCTGCTGGAATCGCCCAAAGCCCCATCACTAACGAGAATACTAAAAATGGAATCAATGCGTAGAAAATCGCACGCCATCCGAGTGCGCTTGAGACAACCCCACCAAATGTTGGACCGATTGGTGGAGCTAGTGCTGTTGTCATCGCTCCAATTCCAATGACTGTTCCATGTTGATGAAGCGGGACTTGGGATAATACGATATGGAACATTAGCGGAAGCGCAATTCCTGTTCCTATCCCTTGCATAAAGCGTCCGAGTAATAAAATCAGTAAGTTTGGTGAAATACAGTCAATTAAGACCCCACCAATAAATAAAAGGTTTGCTGCCAAGAAGAGTTGGCGAATTGTGTAATTTCGTGTTAAATATGCCGTAATTGGCACGACAATCGCAATGGCTAGTAAGTATCCTGTTGTGACCCACTGAATCCCTGAAGAATCTGTATTGAATTCTGTCATAAGGGTCGGAAAGGTAACATTCATTGCAGTTTCAATCAACACGCCACAAAAGCTCATAATCGCCGTTGCGACTACTGCTGGAATGACATGCCATGTTTTAGTTTGGTTTCCCATTTTGTTCTCCTTTCTTTGCGTTATCTTCACCATAAAAAAACCGCAACCTTACTAGACAGTAAGATGTTGCGGTTTAAATTATTTTATAACGCTGTTTCCTAACGTTTTTTCTTTAATTTTTTCAATTTATTTTGTTTTTGACGGCGTGCGTATTGTTGCATACCGATTTGAGCGAGTTTGTTTCCACGTCCGCCCATGCCCATTTGGTTCATCATGCCTTCTAAGCCTTTCATATTACCGTTGGACATTTGGTTCATCATCTTCTTAGACTCGTTGAATTGTTTAATTAAACGGTTCACTTCAGCAAGAGGACGAGCCGAACCTGCCGCAATCCGTTTACGACGAGCCTGTGATAAGATATCTGGATTTTCACGTTCTTGTGGAGTCATTGATAAGACAATAGCTTTCATACGTGCTGTATCTTTTGGATCCACTTTTAAGTTGTTTAGACCAGCCATTTTATTCAAGCCTGGAATCATCTTCAAGATATCCTCAAGCGGTCCCATCTTATTCACTTGGTCTAATTGGTCGATAAAGTCATTAAAGTCAAAAGTGTTTGCTTTAATTCTATCCGCCATCTCTTGCGCTTTTGCTTCATCGAAGTCTTGTTGCGCCTTCTCGATAAGGGTCATCATATCCCCCATACCAAGAATACGAGAAGCCATACGTTCTGGATAGAAGATTTCGAAGTCTTCTAATTTTTCCCCACGACCTGTAAACTTAATTGGTTTTCCTGTAACGGAACGAATCGATAGAGCCGCACCACCACGAGTATCCCCATCAAGTTTTGTAAGGATAACCCCTGAGATGTCCAAACGTTCATTAAATGTTTGAGCCACGTTTACGGCATCTTGCCCTGTCATTGAGTCGACAACGAGTAAGATTTCGCTTGGATTTGCGACTGCCTTGATGTTTTGTAATTCTTCCATCAAGTTTTCGTCAATATGCAAACGACCGGCCGTATCGATAATGACTAAGTCGCGACCATCGATTTTCGCTTTTTCAATCGCTTGTTTTGCGATTTCCACTGGGCTTACTTGATTTCCAAGGGAGAACACTGGGAAGTTTAATTGTTTCCCTAATGTTTGTAATTGGTCAATCGCGGCTGGACGGTACACGTCGGCAGCAACTAGTAATGGGCGTTTCTTTTCATGTTTTGCCATGAAGGAAGCCAATTTACCAGCAGTTGTTGTTTTACCGGCCCCTTGTAGACCGACCATCATCACTACCGTTGGCGGTTTCGCTTCGAAACGGAACGGCGCTTGTTCGCCCCCCCATTAATTCTGTTAATTCTTCGTTAACGATTTTAACGACTTGTTGCGCTGGTGATAATGCTTCAAGCACATTAGCCCCTAATGCACGTTCGTTCACTTTACGCACGAAGTCTTTTACAACTTTGAAGTTAACGTCGGCTTCTAAAAGCGCAAGACGCACTTCACGCATCATTTGTTTTAAGTCAGCTTCCGTAATTTTTCCTTTTCGAGAAACGGAAGTCATCGCATTTTGCAGGCGATCTGATAATCCTTCGAATGCCATAATTTCACTCCTTGAGTTTATTTATTCATCTCTTGTAATTTTGAAACGATTGAAGCAAGCTGTGTTGCCTCAGGATAGTTCTTTTGAATTTCTTTTTCTAATTCATCATAGTGCTCTTGGCGTTTATAGAAGTCAGCGACTAGATGTAATTTCTCTTCGTAGTTTTCTAATAGTTTTGCCGAGCGGCGGATATTATCATATACTGCTTGACGGCTTACGTCAAATTCTTCGGCGATTTCACCAAGCGAATAATCATCCCCATAATAGAGCTCCATATATTCGAGTTGTTTATCGGTTAAAAGGCTGCCATAGAACTCTACAAGCAAGTTCATTTGCGTTGTTTTTTCTAATTCCATTCATTGCCCTCCCTTAAACTCATATCTTTTATTATAGCAAAGTTCTACCCTTTTCGCTATTAAAAATAAGCGCTAGAATCACTTCTAACGCTTTTTATAAGCTTTAATCAACGCTTCAATTTCAGCCAAAGTTTTCGCAAAATGAATCCTGCTTCTGTCTTCTTCACTTAGTAAGTTCGTCTCTACCATTTTGTCGAAAAATGCTTCTAAATGATCGTAGTAGCCTTCCATATTATAGAAAATACAGATGCCATCTGTTTGGCCTACACGCACCCAAGAAACCACTTCTGCGATTTCTTCAAGGGTACCAGGACCACCAGGAAGCGCAATATATGCATCACTAAGTGCAATCATCTGATTTTTACGCTCGGACATCGTATCCACGATATGAAGTTTCGTGATATCTTGTTTGGCGATTTCTCTGTCTACAAAAAATTGCGGCATCACGCCAATGACTTTGCCGCCTTCGTTCATCACGGCAGTCGCTACCACTCCCATTAGTCCTGTATTTCCACCACCATAGACAAGCGTGTGGTTGTATTTTGCCATCCACTTCCCTAATTCTTCTGTCTTTTTGTCAAATACAGGGCAATTGCTTTTGCTTGCCGCACAATAAACTGCAATATTCATACGTTCTCCTTTAAAACAAAGAGGCGTAATCTCTTACGCCTCCATGAACCTTATTTAAATGCTGCGATAATTTCGTCAGCAATATTTTTAGAACAGATAATACCTGTTGTCTTTTTGTTAGGAACTAAGAAGTCAACTTCTTTTCCGTCCACTGTACTGTAGTGTAATCCCAATTCTTTCGCAATCACCATTCCTGGTGCGATATCCCAAGGTGCTAATAATGTAGAAACATACGCTACTGATTTTCCTAAAATCACTTGAATATGCTCAATTGAAGAAGCACCGTAAGTACGAGTAACCATTGCTTTACGAATCATTTCTGCTTCTTTTTCAGTCGCTTCTAATAACATAAATCCATTTACGTTAATAGAGCTATCGCCAATGCTCTTGATTTCAGGAGTTGAAAGACGACGGCCATTGCAATATGCACCATAATCTTAATACCGTATACGAAGCGATCACGCATCACATCGTAAATGTAGCCTAATAGACCTACTCCATCTTTATATAGAGCAATCATAATACCGAAGTCTTCTTGACGTTTCACGAAGTTCAATGTGCCATCGATTGGGTCGATTAACCAAACGTAACCGTCCATTGAAGTTAATTCGTCACCGAAACCTTCTTCTCCCATAATTTTATGTGTTGGGAATTGTTCGCGAATTTTTGCGATAAAGAATTGTTCAATTTCTTTATCCACGTTTGTTACTAAGTCGTTACGACTTGATTTTGTATCTACAGAAAGTGGTTCACCAAAGCTGTAACGAATTTTATCTCCAGCCTCCATAATCCAGTCATTTACTAATAGATGAGTTGCTAATAAATCCATTATTTTTTCAATCCTTCCATACGAATAATTTTTGTTGCGTTTTTACTTGCTTGGACCACACGATAAAGGCTATATCCAGATGCTTCCTCGAATTCACGACCCAGTCTCTTCTCTTCACCGATACTACGGACTACCGTTTTGAATTCTTGGTAGGCTTTTTTAAAAGCTTCAACTTGGATTCCTTTTTCATAAGCCTCTTCGACCGCATTCCAAAGTTTGATGACTTTATTCATCTCTTCATGCGACCATTCCAAATCAATTGGATAACTATAATTGGCCATCTCGCCACCTCACAATCATACCTATTTAGTATACACTTTTTCTGCAAGAGTTTCCATTTATGAAGCAAAAAAATTTGTGATGAAAATGATAACTTCGAATCCTTGCGGATTTTTTCATTGTCGTTGTAATGGGGCACCGGCTCAAGTCTTACGTCTTTCGCCTTTAAAGCCTCAAAGCAGGAGTAAGAAAAACTCCTAACTCCTACTCATTCGTGTTTAATGCACTTTCCCATTACTACGACAATGAATCCACCAGATTCTCCGTCATCATCTTCTTAGTGCTTTATATAGTTTAATACTACTCTTCCAGAATTTACTAATTAGGTTGATTCCTCGAATATTAGACAAAACCGCTCTTACTTATTAACTGCTTTTAAGTTTAATTTGTTTAAAGCACTCTTCTAAACTAAGTCGCTGCACTCTCTAACTCGAGAAGCACAGGTACCTTTCCCTTGGGCACAAATCCCAAAAGAAAATCATTCATTTATGGATTACGCCGTATCCACGGATTCTATATTAGCAATAACGGGAATAGCATTAAAACGAGGGAGAAAGACAGAAATGCCATAGATACATTGTATCTATGGCATTTCTTTTTCTTTCCCCCACAAAGTTGAATGGGAATGAGATAGCTGTTTACAGCGAAACTCATTCCATTCAACCACTGTGCTAAGAGGGCGTAGGATTTTTAATCCATACGCCCTCTTTGAGGCTTTGAAGGTGCAAGACTAGGGCTCGAACCGGTGCCTTGTCACAGCAACTACAAACAAATCCGCAAGGATTCGTCGTAATCCATAAAACCTTTGATTATTTTCCTTCTTGGTATTCTTTTGCGATTTGCGCACCAAGTTTCGCGTTATTGTAAACAAGCTGAATATTTGTCTTCAAGCTTTCTCCGCCTGTTAACTCAACGATTTTCGCTAATAAGAATGGTGTGCTATCTTTACCGTGAACACCTTTTTCATCTGCTTCACGAACTGCTTGATCGATAATCGCATCGATTTTTTCGTGTGGAATTTCGTGTTCAGCTGGGATTGGGTTTGTCACTAAGATACCACCTTTAAGGCCTAGTAATTCAGAGTAACGAATCATTTCTGCTACTTCTTTTGCTGAGTCTACACGGCTATTTAATTTATACTCAGAAGTGCGAGTGTAGAATGCTGGTAAGTAGTCTGTTTGATAGCCTACAACAGGAACCCCTTTTGTTTCTAAATATTCAAGAGTACGTGGTAAATCAAGAATCGCTTTTGCACCAGCGCAGACAACTGTTACTGGAGTTTGTCCTAATTCATCTAAGTCTGCTGAGATATCCATTGTTTCTTCAACGCCACGGTGAACCCCACCGATACCACCAGTTACGAATACTTTAATTCCAGCTAAGTGCGCACCAATCATTGTTGTCGCTACTGTAGTTGCTCCTAAAACACCTTTAGCAAACACTTCTGCTAAGTCACGGCGAGATACTTTTGCAACTGGTTTTTCTTTGGCAAGACGCTCTAAGTCAGCTTCTTCTAACCCAATTTTGTATTTTCCATCCATGATAGCGATAGTTGCTGGAACAGCACCATTGTCGCGGATAATTTGTTCTACTGTTTTAGCCATTTCAACGTTTTGTGGATATGGCATTCCGTGTGAAATGATTGTTGATTCTAACGCAACGACTGGTAGGTTGTTGTCTAATGCGTGTTGCACTTCTTTACTGATTGATAATAATGTATTCATGATAAACCTCTTTCCTTTAATTGTTGATATTCTTTTTCAAATGACTTAGCGTTTAAGTCTTTTCGAACGGTTTCAATAGCTTGGACTGTATAGTACGAATTCGTTAATCCGTATCCAATTGACTCTTCCAAACTTGCTTTCTTAAGAGCTCCATAGAGCACGCCAGAAGAAAATGAATCTCCTGCTCCTGTCACATCACAGACTCGCTCTGCTTTTATAGGTGTAAAAGTCTTTACGACTCCTGTAGCATCTGCAAAGACACCACATTTCGTTCCTTTTGTAATGACGATATTTTCAACGCCATCCTTCTGCCACAAATTAGCTAGTTCCGAAAGCGTGTGTTCGCCGTACCTCGTCCTAGACTCGTCTGCATTGACGACAATCCAAGTAACTCCGTGTAATTTATCAGGGATTCGTTTCATCTTCGGACCACTCACTGGAATAATGGCCAGTGGAATCTTTTCAAGACCAGTTAGCTCTATGAGCGCTTGTAATGTTTCTTGTGGAAGATTTAAATCCGCAATGACTAACGCTGCATCTTTCACCGCTTTTTCATGCGAAGAAAGCCACTCAGGCGTCATTTCCTCACAGATAGACATATCAGCTAAAGCCAGACACATATCTCCTTGAAGATCCAAAATCGCTGTATAGTTCGACGTTGTTTTCCCTTTTAAGCGGTCTACAAATGAAAAATCGATAATGCCTTCCGTCTCTTTTTCAAGCCACGTAAAACTTTCATCATCGCCTGCAACTGACAACATCTTAACAGGTACTCCTAGACGTCCCAGATTTTCGGCAATGTTTCTTGAAACACCACCGGCACTTAGCGACGAGACCACTGGATTACTCGTCTCAAGCACGAGATTTTCGAGCAATTGAACTTTCTTATCCACGTTCATTCCGCCGATACAGAGTACGTAGGAATCCTTAAATTTCTTGTCTTCTGACATGAAACATCCCCCTTCGTTTACAAAAAGGTTCGATGAATGGAGGTTGATGAAGCTTTTCCTTCATTCGGTCTTATACGCTTCATTATACGCGATAACCCCTACTCCAATCAAGCTATCCAGGAGAAAACCACAAATATTTCAAAGTTCATTTACATAATTGTTCGGATTTAAAATACAAACTACCTCATCATTTCTTTTAACAGCAACAAAAAAGGACTCGAAAACTCGAGTCCTCTGTCGTATTCTTTAGAATTATACGTGAATTGGCATACCTAATGCTAATTCAGCAGTATCCATAACTACTTCTGATAATGATGGATGTGAGTGGATTGTTAATGCGATATCTTCCGCATTCATTCCAGCTTCAACTGCTAAACCTAATTCAGCAATAATATCTGAAGCGTTCACGCCGGCAACTTGTGCACCAACGATTACATTATCTTCTTTAGTAGTGATTAAACGAACGAAACCTTCAGTAGCGTTCAATGATAATGCACGACCATTTCCTGATAATGGGAATTTAGAAGCTTTTACTTGTAAACCAGCATCTTTAGCTTGTTGTTGAGTGTAACCAACTGAAGCTAATTCTGGATCAGTGAAGGCAACAGATGGCATTGCACGGTAATCAACAGCCACTGCTTTACCTGAGATTGCTTCTGCAGCAACTTTTCCTTCGTAGCTTGCTTTGTGAGCAAGAGCTGGTCCAGGAACGATATCACCAATTGCGAAGATTGATTTAACGTTTGTACGTCCTTGGTTGTCAACTTTAACTAAACCACGGTCAGTCATTTCAACACCAGCAACATCTAAACCAATTTCGTCTGTGTTAGGGCGGCGACCTACAGCAACCATTACGTAGTCAGCTTCAACAGCTTCTTCTTTGCCGTCTACTGTATACTTAACAGTTACACTATCACCATTGTCAACAGCTTCTTTAGCCATTGCGCTAGTTACGATAGTAACACCTTTTTTAGCCATGTTATCTTCAACAAGTTTAACCATGTCTTTGTCAAACATTGAAAGGATGCTTGGAGCACCTTCAAGGATTGTCACTTCTGAACCTAAGTTAGCATATGCTGAACCTAATTCTGAACCGATAACCCCACCACCAATAACAACTAATTTCTTAGGAACTTCTTTAAGTCCTAAACCACCAGTTGAATCGATAACGCGTCCGCCAAATTTGAAACCTTTGATTTCGATTGGACGGCTACCTGTAGCTACGATAGCATGGTTGAAAGAATAAGTTTGAGCGCTGTCTTCAGTAACAACACGTAAAGTGTGCTCATCCACTAAGAACGCTTCCCTTTAATAATTTTCAACTTTGTTTTTCTTTAATAAGTACTCAACACCAGCAGTTAATTTCTTAACAACTTGGTTATCTTTCCATTCTTGAGTTTTAGCGAAGTCTAAAACAACTTCTTTAGCAGTCACACCAAACACTTCTGAGTGTTGTGCTTCTTGGTAATGATGTCCAGCTGAAATTAATGCTTTAGATGGAATACATCCAACGTTTAAGCAGACACCTCCAATATATTCTTTCTCGATAATCGCAACTTTTTGACCTTCTTGAGCTGCACGAATAGCTGCAACATATCCACCAGGGCCGGCACCGATTACGACTGTATCTAGTTCAATAGCGAAATCGCCTACTACCATTTTTTTCACCTCTTAAAAGTTTTCAAATAAGGAACCGACGTAAACCCATGTCTACGCCGTTCCTAACAATTTAATGAATTAAGCTTCCATTAATAATAATTCTGGATCATTCAATAGACGTTTCAATTCGTTCATAGCTTTTTGAGCAGTTGCTCCATCCACGATACGGTGGTCAAAGCTTAATGATAATTTCATGTTACGTCCGATTACGATTTCATCGTTTTCGTTGATTACTGGTTCGCGAACGATTGTACCAACACCTAAAATCGCAACTTCAGGGTAGTTGATAACTGGAGTGAACCAACCGCCACCTACTGAACCGATGTTAGAGATTGTAATTGTTCCTTGTCCCATTTCTGCAGCTGTTAATTTACCTTCATGAGCTTTTGCAGCTAATGCGTTAATTTCATCTGCAATACCGAACATGCTCTTAGTATTCGCATCTTTGATATTTGGAACGAATAAACCTAAATCTGTATCTGTAGCGATACCGATGTTGATGTAGTTTTTGTAAACAATTTCTTGAGATGCATCGTCGATAGAAGCATTCAATACTGGGAATTTCTTCATTGCTACTGCTAAAGCTTTAACAACGTAAGGTAAGAATGTTAATTTAGTACCTTGTGCAGCTGCAACATCTTTGAATTTCTTACGGTGATCCCAAAGTTTAGAAACTTCAACTTGGTCATGTAAAGTAACGTGTGGTGCAGTGTGTTTGCTGTTAACCATTGCTTTAGAGATTGCTTTACGCATTGGAGTTAATTTAACGCGTTCTTCACGTTCAGCTGATCCAACGAATGGTTTAGCTGGAGCCGCTGCTGGTGCAGATGCTTGAGCTGGTGCTGCTGGTGCAGATGCTGCTGGAGCTTCTACTGCCGCTGGAGCTGCTGGTGCAGCTACTGGTGCGCCACCGAAGTTATCGATGTCTTCACGAGTGATGCGTCCGCCTTTACCAGTTGGAACTACTGCTGTGATGTCAACGCCTTTTTCACGTGCATATTGACGAACTGAAGGCATTGCTAATACTAATTTACCAGGGTTGCTTGCTGCAGGAACTCCTGTTGGAGCTGCAGGTGCCGCTGGAGCTGCTGCTGGTGCTGCAGGTGCTGCTGGAGCCGCTGCTGCAGGTGCGTGAGAACCGCCTTCTGTTGCGATTTCAACGATTACATCACCAACGTGAGCTACTGTTCCTTCAGAAACTAAAACTGCTGTAACAGTTCCAGCTACTGGAGAAGGAATAGATTCTACTGATTTGTCGTTTTGTACTTCGAATAAAATGTCATCTTCAGCAATCTTGTCGCCTACTTTGATGTCGATTTTAACGATTTCACCTTCTGCAATTCCTTCACCGATGTCAGGTAATTTAAATTGGAAAGTGCTTGATGCTGCTGGTGCAGCTGGTGCAGGGGAAGCCGCTGGAGCCGCTGCTGGTGCAGATGCTTCTGCTGGGCCTGAACCATCGTCGATAACTACGATGACGTCGCCTACGCGAGCTACTGTACCTTCTTGAACTTTAACTTCTAATACTTTACCACTTACTGGAGAAGGAATTTCTTCTACAGATTTGTCGTTTTGTACTTCGAATAAAATATCATCTTCTTGAATTGTATCTCCGACTTTAATGTCGATTTTTACGATTTCGCCTTCTGCGATACCTTCACCGATATCAGGCATTTTAAATTGGAAAGCCATGCTTGTACATCCCTTCTTATTTTTATAAAACTCTAAAGAGCACACTCAAGTGAGAGGCTCTTTAGAATGAAATTTGTTGAATTAGAAGTTCACTGTTTCGCGAACTTTAGCTTCAATATCGCTAGCATTTGGTAACCAGTCGTTTTCTGCTTGACCAAATGGGAAGATTGTATCTGGAGCTGCAACACGTCCGATTGGAGCTTCTAAGTTTAAGATTGCGCGTTCAGCAATTTCAGACATAACCATTGCGCCGATACCAGCTTGACGTTGTGCTTCTTGAACAACAACTACGCGACCAGTTTTTTCAACTGATGCTAAGATTGTGTCTAAGTCTAATGGAGAAACAGTACGTAAGTCGATAACTTCAACTGAAATTCCTTCTTTTTCTAAGTTCTCAGCAGCTTTAACTGCTTCACGAACCATTGCACCGTAAGTAATTACAGAAACGTCTTTACCTTCACGAGTTACTGCAGCTACTCCTAGAGGAACTGTGTATTCTCCTTCTGGAACTTCTTCACGGAATGAACGGTATAGTTTCATGTGTTCTAAGTAAACAACTGGGTCGTTGTCACGAATAGCTGAGATTAATAACCCTTTTGCATCGTATGGGTTTGAAGGGATAACCACTTTCAAACCTGGTGATTGAGCTACTAAACCTTCTAAGTTATCTGAGTGTAATTCTGGAGTATGTACCCCTCCACCCATTGGTGAACGGAATACGATAGGCATTTGACGAGTTCCACCCATACGGTAACGTGTACGAGCTGCTTGAGCTACCACGCTATCCATTACTTCGAATACGAATCCGAAGAATTGGATTTCAGGAACTGGACGGTAACCTTCTAATGCTAAACCGATTGCTAAACCACCGATACCAGATTCTGCTAAAGGAGTGTTGAACACGCGGTCTTCACCGAATTCATCTTGAAGCCCTTGAGTTGCACGGAAAACCCCACCGTTTTTACCAACGTCTTCCCCGAAAATTAGGACATTTTCATCACGTTTTAATTCAACAGCCAATGCATCAGTGATGGCTTGAATCATTGTCATTTGTGCCATAATTATTTATTCTCCTTTGCTTTAAAGTATTCGATTTGTTCTTTAATAACGTTTGTTGGTTCTTCAAACATTGTTTCTAAGAAGAATGAAACTTTTTGTTTAGGTTGTTTGTCAGCCTCTTTAATCGCTTCTTTGATTTCTTCTTTAGTTGCTTCGATTACTTCGTTTTCTTTTTCTTCTGACCATAAGCCTTTAGCTGTTAGGTAGTTACGGAAACGAATTAATGGATCTTTTTTAGCCCATTCGTCTTGAATTCCTTCTGGTTGGTAACGAGTTGGGTCGTCACCTGATAATGTATGAGGACCATAACGGAAGCAGATTGTTTCGATTAACACAGGACCGTTTCCAGCAACTGCGTATTCACGAGCTTTTTAGTTACAGCGTAAACTGCTAATGGGTCCATACCATCTACTTGGATACCAGGGATACCAGCAGCAACTGCTTTTTGAGCTAATGTTGGAGCAGCAGTTTGTAACTCACGAGGAGTTGAAATTGCCCAACCATTGTTTTGAATGAAGAAGATTGCAGGAGCTTGGTATGCACCAGCGTAGTTAATACCTTCATAGAAGTCCCCTTGTGAAGATCCTCCATCACCAGTATAAGTCACTGCAACATTTTTCTTACCACGTTTTTTAAGACCTAAAGCAACACCGGCTGCTTGAACATATTGTGCACCGATAATGATTTGTGGTGGTAAAGCTTTTAATGATTCTGGGTACATGTTACCTGCAACATGTCCACGAGACCATAAGAATGCTTGTGATAATGGTAAACCGTGTTTTACTAATTGTGGTACATCACGGTAACCTGGTAAAAGAACGTCGTCTTTCTCAATAGCTTTGATTGAAGCTAATTGTGAAGCTTCTTGTCCAGCTGTTGGAGCGTAGAAACCTAAACGTCCTTGACGGTTTAATGCAGTTGAACGTTCGTGTAAGATACGTGACCATACCATGTCAGTCATTAATTGAACTAATTCGTCATCAGACAAATCTGGTACTAAGTCAGGATTTACAACTTTTCCTTCTGCGTCTAACACTTGAACCATTTCGAAGTTCGTGTTATTTGGTGTGAAAAGTGCATCGAGATTGAATTTTTTCTTCGTTGCCATACTTCTTTTTTCCCCTTTTCTATAAGAAATTGTGCTTAACAGACAAAACAGGTAGTTAGAACTGTACTATTCCCTCTGCTATCGTATAATAATTTAACAAACTTTTGTGAAATATGCAAGCAAAGAAGACTTTATAGAGCGTTTTTGTAAACTTTGTGAAAAAACTACCACTATCTTACGCTAAATAAAGTCTTCTTTTATTCTGATTTGTTCATTCAATTTTCTGTTTTCACGTTTTTCAGTAAATGAATTCTTAATTTTCACAATGAAACTGTACTAGTCTGTTGGTGAAAACTGTACTAATATTTTAAAACAGTTTTAATTGTTTATATAGTCTATTTGTATTTTCCAGATGCGAAACGGTGAGTCCTATCAGTCTTATCGGGCGTTCTTGCATCATTTCTTCAAAAAGCTGAAGTGCAATCGAATAGATTTCCTCCTGTTTATTCAAATAATCACGCATTGTAACACTCTTCGTCATTGTATTAAATTCCAAATCTCTTAATTTAAGCGTGACGGTTCTTGCGGCAAGACTTCTCTTCTTCAACATCCGTTCTAATTCTTCTGAAAACTCCTCCAAGTATCCCGTTAGAATACCATGGTCGGTCGTATCCTTTATTAAGGTTCGCTCTGTCCCGATGGATTTACGTTCCCTGTGAAGCGTCAGTTGGTCATTTGACTCCCCTCGTACTTGCAAGTACAATCGTGGACCAAGAGTGCCAAACTTCTTCTCCAGTTCTTCCTTAGACAATGGAAAGAGATCTTCTCCTGTTAGAATACCCGCTTGTTTCAATTTCTCTGCGCTCACTTTTCCAACTCCATAGAAATCTTCAATAGGAATTGTTCGAATAAACTCTTTAGCATTTTCAGGTGTAATGACGGTCACTCCAGAAGGCTTATGATAGCCTGATGCCATTTTCGCGAGAAACTTATTAAAGGACACGCCAACGGAACAAGTGAGTCCTGTTTTTTCATAGACATCCTTTTGAATCGCGTGTGCAATTATGGTTGCAGACGTCATCCCTTTTTTATTATCTGTGACATCTAAATAGGCTTCATCAATCGAGAGTGGCTCGATTAAATCTGTGTAGGTTCGAAACACTTCATGCACCTGAGCAGAAACTTCTTTATATAACTGATATCGCCCAGGCGTGAGTATGGCTTGTGGACAGAGTTTCATGGCTTTGGCTGTAGGCATCGCAGAACGCACGCCAAAAGCTCTCGCCTCATATGAACAAGTAGACACAACACCTCTTTGGTTAGGTTTCCCACCGACAATCACAGGCTTTCCTCTCCACTCAGGATGGTCCCTTTGTTCCACCGATGCGAAAAACGCATCCATATCTACATGTAAAATTTTCCGCATCGATTTCCCTCTCTTTCTATCAACGTTTCTTCTCTATCTTATCGATTTTTGATGAAAAATAAAAACGGAATGCACATTGGCACTCCGCTTGCGTCTATTCATTGTTTGCTATGAATCTTTTTCTTGCAAAATATCGAATGATTTTTGCGACCACGATTCCATTTGTGATGGCAAAGATGACTATCTGCACAACGCCTGCTCGTTGGATGACTTGCTGCATCCATTCATCAAGTGCTAAATCTGTTGCGTATTTTAAAACAGTAACACCAAACGCTCGAACGACTAATGTAAGCCATGCGATACAAAGTAGCCCCGCATTTTCAATAATAAATTCAAAGAAATCATCCGGGAATTTCTTCTTCGCAAATTCCATTCCAAATACAATGACTAAAATCAGTATACTGAGAATGACAACATGCCATCCTTGAGTTGTAATAAAAGCATTCCCTAAGTTCATTAAGGTTGCTGTTAGCACTAAATAGAGAATGGTTAAAACAGCGACGATATTATAGTAAATCAACATCAGTTTTTTCATCATTATCCCTCCATTTCAACTCTTCTATCTACTTCTATTGTACTCCTCCTAAAAGCGGACTTCAATCATTCATTTTCTTATTCATTTTGGAAATAAAAAAAGACTGACAGAGAACCTGCCAGTCTTACTTATTTAAATTAATTTTTGCTTTCTTCGTCAGAATCTTTTTTCTTAGCGAATACTAACACTCCAACTGCTGCAACTACTAAAAGTGCACCAATCACCATATAGATTGTTTGGTTGCCAGTACCTGTGTTTGGAAGTTCTTCAGTTACAGTTGTTGAAGTTTCTTCAACTGTTGTAACTGTTGTTTCTTCTGTTGTAGAGGTAGTTGTTGTTGTTGTTTCTTCCTCTGTAGAGGTAGTTGTTGTTGCCGTTGTATTTGTTTCTTCCTCTGTAGAGGTAGTTGTTGTTGTTGTTGTAGTTGTTTCTTCCTCTGTAGAGGTAGTTGTTGTTGTCGTTGTAGTTGTTTCTTCCTCTGTAGAGGTAGTAGTTGTTGTCGTTGTTGTTGTTTCTTCCTCTGTAGAGGTAGTTGTTGTTGTCGTTGTAGTTGTTTCTTCCTCTGTAGAGGTAGTAGTTGTTGTCGTTGTAGTTGTTTCTTCCTCTTTAGGAGTATCTTTCACATGTAAGATGCTTCCATCTTTACCAAGAGTTACTGTATATTCAGTTTCATCTAATTCGTAACCTTCTGGAGCAGTTTTCTCTTTAATCTTGAATTCTTTACCAGCATATTTTTCATCGAATTGTGATGAAACCGCATGACCTTCTTCGTCAGTAGTCACTTCAACTGTATTTCCATCTGGATCTGTAATGACATATACAGCACCTTGAACAGGATTCAATGTTTTCTCGTCTACTTTGCTCACTTTAACTGTGTAAGCACTCGTTGCTTCGATTGTACCTGAGAAGAGTGAAGTTGCACTTGCTGTGAATGTTGTTTCAGTCGTATTTGTACGACGAGTGACAGGTGTACCGTCTGCTTTTGCTACAGAAACCATATTTTGAACTTTACTTCCATCATTTGGAGTTGTTGTGTCATAAGTGACATAGTATTTTTTAGTTCCATCTTTGAATGTGATTGTAAAGTTCGTATAGTTTTCATTCCAGTTTACTGTGTAGTCAGTTCCTTCTACTAATTGTACGAAATCCGATTCTTTACCAGATGTTGTTTCGTTCATTGAAGGTGCATTGTACACGACTAATGATTCAGGAATATATTGAATCGAAGCAGTAGATGGGTCACTTGGCAATGTATCAGTTAATACTAAGTTTTCCCCTAAGTTATCTCCACTCGTGTTTACACGTACTTTCCATTCTGAAACATATTGGCCAGAACCTTTTGAACCTGCAGCTTCTAATTTTGCTGATGTCCAAGCTTTATTAGCTGCTTGCCCACCAATTTGCAAAGTTTTCTTTACCAATTGGATCTGTTTCATTTGAAAGAGTTTGGACATTATGCGTTTGCGTAATTGTTGTCTTCATTGAAGGTGAATCAAATGTTACGGGTTGGTTCGAAACATTCTTCTTATATAAGAAGTTTAGCGCCAAAGTTCCTTTGACCTCTTTGACTGTATCTGCACCTTTTGCTGCTAAATATTGGTCAAGGTTCTTCAGTGTGACTGTAATCGTCCCACCTTGGTTATCTCCATGGCCTTCAAAATGTGCATCCGCAATTGGAACGTTCGTTGCTAAATCTACTAATTCAACATCGTGGTTATCATAAAATGTAATCTCAGCAGGAACTTCTAATTTGAAGAAATCACCATTTTGAATATCTCCATTGTAATGTTCTAAGTCAAATACCGCTCTTAATTTATAGGCTCTATTTGTAAGGATTTGATAGACTCCATTTGCATCTGGACTTAATTTTGTATCCGATTGATCAAGAAGTTCTAACCCTGAAATTACGTTTTGAAGTTCTTTTCCTTCAGCTGCTTTTGCTGAAGTGTTTCCTAAAAACACCAATGATAAAATCACCAATAAAGTTGCGAATAAACCAAACCATTTACTTTTTTTCTTCATAAAAACCCTTCTTTCTTTTAACCGTTTTCACTATCGTACCACAAACTTCATACTAAAGGCAAAAAAATAGAGCAAGTGGAATAATTTCCACTTACTCTACGCGCCAATCGATTAGCGTTTGACCTGTTTTTTCTAAAAAATCATTAATTTGACTAAATGGTTTACTTCCAAAAAATCCGCGGTAAGATGACAACGGACTTGGATGTGGTGCCTTCAAAATCAAATGATTCGGATTGGTAATCAGCTTCTCTTTCGATTGTGCTGGTTTCCCCCACAATACAAAGACGATTGGATGGTCACTTTGATTAAGAGAAGTAATGACTGCATCGGTAAAAGTTTCCCACCCTTGACCACGATGGCTATTCGCTCGTGTGCACGAACCGTTAATACCGTGTTCAAAAGCAACACTCCTTGTTTTGCCCAAGCGGTTAAATCTCCACTCTTTGCAACAGGAATGCCAAGGTCGCTTTCAAGTTCCTTATAAATATTCAGTAATGAAGGTGGCAAGGCGATTCCTTTTTGCACAGAGAAACTAAGGCCATGTGCTTGGCCGTCACCATGATAAGGATCTTGTCCAAGAATAACCACTTTCACGTTATCAAACGGTGTGAGTTCCAAGGCTTTGAAGACATTTTCTGCAGCTGGAAACACTTTATGATGATTTCGCTCGCTTTGTTCAAAGGCACGTACTGCATGAAAATATTCTTTATTCTTCTCCCCGCCAATAACATCATGCCACGTTGTCATAGAGTTTCCTCTTTTCTCTCGTAAATTTCAAACGTATGTGGATAGACATTTTTCTCGTCCACTTCTCCTTCGAGTGATTTCACTTTGATAAAATCGCCCCACGGAAAATCCGTTGGAAAATACGTATCTCCCTCAAACGTATGATGGATTCTTGTGCAGTAAAGCAGCTCCACATGGTCTTTTAGAAGACGGTAGACTTCTGCACCACCGCACACATAAATGTCCTCGTGTTTGGCATCTTCGACAATCTCTTTTACATCTGTCACGACTTCAGCGCCTGGCACTTCATAATCGTCACTTCTTGTAAGAAGAATGGTTTGACGTCCTGGAAGCAAGCGACTCCCCATCCCTTCAAACGTTTTACGTCCCATGAGAATGGTTTGTCCCATCGTTACTTCTTTAAAGAATTTCAAATCATTCGGTAATCGCCAAGGAAGCGTATTGTCTTTTCCAACAAGCCCTTGTTCATCTTGAGCCCAAATATAAATTAACATCTGTTTCCTCCAGTATTACACGGCAATCGGTGCTTTAATCGTTGGATGTGGATTATATCCTTCCACAATCACATCATCTACATCGATTTCAAACATTGATTTTTCAGGATGTTTTAATACGAGTGTTGGTAATTCTCTTTCTTCACGCGCTAATTGTGTTTCTACTTGTTCCATATGGTTTAAGTAAATATGCGCATCGCCTAAAGTATGAACGAATTCGCCAACTTCTAAACCAACTTCATTTGCGATTAAATGTGTTAATAAAGCGTAACTTGCAATATTGAACGGCACTCCTAGGAACACATCCGCACTACGTTGGTATAATTGGCAGCTTAATTTACCATCAGCCACGTAAAATTGGAACATTGTGTGGCATGGAGGAAGCGCCATGCTAGGCACATCTTCTGGATTCCATGCTGAAACAATCATACGACGTGAATCTGGAGAATTCTTCAATAAGTTGAGTAAGTCTGCGATTTGGTCAATCGTTTCCCCTTTTGTTGTTTTCCAGTGACGCCATTGGGAACCATAAATATTTCCAAGTTCACCGAATTCTGCCGCAAAAGCATCATCCGTTAAGATTTTCTCACAGAAGTCTTTCTTCACTTCTTGGTATACTTCGTTGAACGCTTCGTCTTCTAAGCAGCGACGTCCAAAGTCTGTCATATCAGGACCAGTATATTTTGGAGAAGAAACATAACGCTCAAACGCCCATTCGTCCCAGATGTGGTTGTTGTGTTCTAATAAGTATTTGATATTCGTATCGCCGTGCAAGAACCATAACAATTCGCTCTTAATTAAACCGAACGCCACACGTTTTGTTGTCAACAGTGGAAATCCCTTTTGTAAGTCAAAACGCATTTGGTATCCGAACACACTCTTTGTACCCGTACCAGTACGGTCAGTTTTTGTTGTTCCTTCTTCTAAAATCTTTCTTAGTAAGTCTTTATATTGTTTCGTCATATCTGTTCCTTTCTTTAATTCCCTGCTAATTCTGCTAAATATTCCCAATGTTCGTAAGCTGCACTTGCCGCTTCTTCCGTCTTGTCTAGTTCCTCTTGTAATTCTTGAAGTTTAGCAAATCTTGTGCATGGACACTCATTTCCTCTTGCAAGAATTCCAGTTTTTCTTCGAGTTCTTGAATGGTTCCTTCAATCGTCTCCCATTCCTTCTTCTCTTGATACGTCATCTTCTTAGCCGGAGAAACTTTTGGTGCCTCCACTTTTTGTGCTTCCGCCTTAGGAGCTTCCACTGCAACTTTTGCTAGTGATTTTTCTTGTTCTAAATACTCACTCATCGAGCCATAGAAGAGTTCAGTTTGTCCATTTCCTCGGATAACAAATAATTGCTCGACCGTCTTATCTAAGAAGTAACGGTCATGGGATACAATAAGAACCGCTCCATTAAATGACTCTAAGAAGTCTTCGAGTACGGTTAATGTATCGATATCCAAATCGTTGGTTGGTTCGTCTAATAATAACACATTTGGTTTTGTCATTAATAAGCGAAGTAAGTAGAGTCGTCTTCTCTCTCCCCCAGACAAGGTATGGATATACGCTCCATGTAAATGTCTTGGGAATAAGAAGGTCTCGAGTAATTCTGAAATCGATGCTACTTCTCCGTTTTCACGTTTAATCTCTTCCGCTTCTTCTCGTAAATATTGGATTAGCTGTTTATCCATTGGAATATCTTCATCTTGTTGTTTATAGTACGCGATTCGAACGGTCTCACCGACAACAAATTGGCCACTATCAAATGGAATCTGGCCGGCAATGGCATTTAAGAAGGTTGATTTTCCAACACCATTCACCCCAGCAATCCCGATACGCGCTTGACTTTGAATAATCCAATCAAGATTCTTCACGATGGATTGTCCATTAATCGAAAGAAAGGCATCTTCCAGTTGAAAAACGCGTTTCCAATACGAGCTTGGTCAAACTCCATCACTAGCTTCTCTTGAGAAGTCGTTTGCTTCACATCTTTTTCTAGCGCTTCAAAACGATGAATACGGGCTTGTTGTTTCGTTGTACGAGCTTTTGCACCTTGGCGCATCCACTCTAACTCGCTTTGATACAATCGTTTTTGTTTCTGCGACATACGTGTTGCGATTTGTTCTCGTTGGCTTCGTTGTTCTAAGTAAGACTCGTAATTTCCTTCGTACGCTTCGATTCTACCGTTCACGAGTTCAAACATATGCGTTACCGCACGTTCAAGGAAGTAACGGTCATGAGTAACGAGCATCATCGCGCCTTTGTAATTGGCTAAATAACCTTCTAACCATTCAATGGCTTCTAGGTCTAAGTGGTTCGTTGGTTCATCGAGCAATAGTAAATCCGGTTCTTCCATCAATACTTTAGCAAGACCCACACGTTTCTTTTGACCACCAGAGAGTGTACCCACTTTTTTCTGAATATCCGTTAGTCCCATCTTTTGAAGAATCGTCTTGATTTGTACTTCCACTTGCCATCCATCGATTTCATTCATCTTTTGCTCTAAGACGCTGTATCGTTTCGCAAGACTTTCCGACGTTGGATTTTCTCGTAATTGCTCCACCACTTCTTCAAAGTCATGAACGACTTTTAACGTTGGATGGTCACCTTTGTATAAAGCTTCGAAAATCGTATCTTCGTCCTCTAATTCTGGTTGCTGAGATAAGTATCCAATTCTGAAATCGTTAGATGTTGTAATATCGCCCGATTCTGCAAAATCAACTCCTGCAAGAATGGATAATAATGTACTCTTACCAGTCCCGTTTTGACCGATTAAACCTACGTGTTCTCCTTCGTTAATAATAAAGGACACATCTTCTAATAATGATTTCGCACCATAAGATTTTTTCAAATGATCGACTCTAAAATCTTTCATGCAAACTCCTTTCAAGTCTCTTAATATAACCCTTGAATTTTCCCATTGTCATCAACACTAATTCCAAGTGCTGCTGGAACTTTAGGAAGTCCCGGCATTGTTAAAACTGTTCCCGTTAACGCTACAATAAATCCAGCACCTAATTTTGGAATCAATGAACGAATCGTGATTGCAAAACCTTCTGGACGTCCTTTTAACTTGGCGTTGTCTGAGAATGAGTATGGAGTTTTAGCAATACACACATTCAGATGGTTCCATCCAGCTTCTTCAATCTCTTTCAATTGTTCTAACGCTTCAGGGTGTAATTTACCTTTGTGGCTCCATAAATATTCTTAGCAACTGCATCAATCTTTTCTTGAATCGGTTGAGTTGCTTTATAAGTTGGAACAAAAGCAGCTTTGCCACTATCACAAAGTTCAACAACTTTCTGCGCTAAGTCGATACCACCTTTTGATCCCTTTTCCCATACTGCCGTCATGATACAAGGCACTCCAAACTCCTGACATAGCGATGCAAAGAGTTCTTGTTCTGCTTTTGTATCTGTTACAAATTCATTCAGTGCAACCACAACTGGTAAGCCATACTGCTGAATATTTTCAATATGTTTCGCTACGTTCTTAAATCCTTCGCGTACTGCTTCAAGAGATTCTCCTTGCGCTAATTCTTCAAGAGACAATCCGCCATGCATCTTTGTTGAACGGATTGTTGCCACGACTACGACTGCATCCGGACTCTTTCCAAGTACTGGAACTTTAATATCCAGTAACTTCTGAGCACCAAGGTCAGCCCCAAAACCTGCTTCAGTCACCGTATAATCTGCCAACGTCAAGGCCATTTTCGTAGCAATGACACTATTACATCCATGCGCAATATTGGCAAATGGTCCGCCATGAACGATGGCTGGCGTTTCTTCTAACGTTTGAACGAGGTTTGGCTTCATAGCTTCTTTCATCAGGGCAGTAATAGCCCCCTTCTACTTGTAAATCAGCTACCGTCACTGGGTTCCCATTCATATCAAATGCCACTAAAATTTGCGATACACGATGCTGTAAGTCTTTTAGATCACTTGCTAAACAAAGAACTGCCATCATTTCTGTTGCGACCGTAATATCAAAACCATCTTGCGAGGAACCCCATTAATCGGTCCGCCAAGTCCGATTTCAATTTGACGTAACGCACGGTCATTTAAATCAAGCGCTCGTTTCCACAAAATGCGGTTAGTATCGATTTGTAGTTCATTTCCTTGATGAATATGATTGTCAATAATCGCAGATAACAGATTTGTAGCTGTCGTTAAGGCATGCATGTCTCCTGTGAAATGCAAATTGATTTCTTCCATGGGAACAACTTGTGCATAACCGCCACCTGTAGCTCCCCCTTTGAGTCCAAGAGTTGGTCCTAGAGATGGTTCACGAAGTGCAATGGCTGTTTTCTTTCCAATAGCCGTGAGTGCGTCCCCAAGCCCGACTGTTACTGTAGACTTTCCTTCTCCAGCAGGAGTCGGATTCATCGATGTCACTAAAATCAGTTTCCCAAAATTCTCTGGATTATGAAACTCATTCTTATCAATCTTTGCCTTGTATTTTCCATATGGTTCGATTTCATCAGGAGTTAAATGAAGCTTTTCAGCAATCACCGTGATGGGTTGCATTTGGTTTTCTTGTGCAATTTGAATATCTGTTTTCATGACGTCACCTCGCTGTATGCATATTCGTTTTATTATACCATAATTTGAAGCAAAAAAAGAACAGTAGCTTTATACTACTGCTCTGCTCCATTTTGAATCTTATTTTTAAAGACATAATACGCAATCATGAGAGGTACCATTGAACCAAACCATGCCATTGGGTTGGCAACCGTTGCTCCGACGAAGCCGTACATATTTGAAAGAACCACTGCCGCCACAGAACGCATGATGAGTTCCATAATTCCAGCCAAGGTCGGTGTAAATGTTTTTCCAACCCCTTGTAAGGTATAACGGTAAATGAATAATAATGAAAGGAAACTATACGTTGTCCCGTTCGTCAGGAAGAATAGTCGTCCTAATTCAACCACATCCTCATGCCCCTCTCCAACGAAGGCACGAATAAGAAGTGGACTAAAGAGATTTAAAATAATTCCAATTCCAATCGCAAATGTTAACGATAACTTGATACATTCGCGAACCCCCAGCCAGATACGATCGTATTTCTTCGCACCAAAGTTTTGTGCGGAATAGGTCGCCATCGTCACCCCAAACGACATCATTGGAAGAATCGCTAGCTGGTCAATTTTTTGTGCTGCTGTGTGTGAGGCAACCGAAGTCGGTCCTAACTGATTCAATGCAATTTGAACCATAATCGTTCCGATCGCAATAATCGAAGCTTGAAACGCCATCGGGAATGAAATACGACAATGTTCTCGAATATCTTTCTGTGTCGCCACTAAATCCTCTTTCGTTAATCGCAACACTGGAATTTTCTTCCAAATGTACACCACACAGGCAATAGCTGAGAAAATTTGAGACACAACGGTCGCATACCCTGCTCCTTCTACTCCCATTCCTAATCCAGCAATAAATACGATATCCAAAATAATATTCATAATGCAGGCTACTACAAGGAAATATAGAGGAGTTTTTGCATCCCCAATCGAACGAAAAATATTCGATAGTAAATTATAGGCCATTGAGGAGAAAATGCCCCCAAAGATGACCATTAAATAATCATAAGCTCCATCAATAATCTCGGATGGTGTCTGCATGATTTCTAATATTTGACGACAGAAAATCATACTCAAAGCCGTTAAAACAATTGCCACAACCAGTGAAATCAAGATGGACACATAAAAACTATGCTTTACGCCTTTATAATCCTTCGCGCCAAATCGTTGCGCTAATGGAATGGCTAGACCTGCTGTTAAACCAGTCGCAAAACCGATAATCAAAAAGACAATACTTCCGGTAGAACCAACGGATGCTAGTGCATTCACTCCAATGGTCCGCCCTACAATAAAAGTATCAGCCATATTGTATAATTGTTGGAACAAATTTCCGATTAACAGCGGAATCGTAAAATTCCAAATTAATTTTAACGGTTTTCCACTTGTCATATCTTTAGCCATCAGACACCCTCCTCTTCAAAAATTTAGCAAGTAATAGTATAAAACATTCCTCTTTAAATGAACAGGGGTTTGAAAAAATTTCTTTTAAGAAAATAGCTTCTATGCTAAAATAAGACTGAAAAGAGGCGAATCTTATGGCAGATTTTGATAAAAATAGAATTGCAAAAATGCAACAATACTTAACCGATGTAACAGACCCTGAATTTAAAGGGAGCGCCACCGACAAAACTGTCGCTATGGCGGAATTATTTAATTACTACCATTCGGATTGGAAAGCGGATGCGAGTCACTTCGTCGATCAAAACTTAGAACTCTTCGATGATGAAAAAATGCAAATGCTCTTTCGAAACTCGAACGCGGGCCGCAAATCCCCACATACCATCATCCGACAAGAATCAAAGAGTAAATATAAGAGACCTATGAGACCGGGGGAAGACTAGGATACGAGACCGAGCGCTCAGAAATGGAACGTTGGACCGGAACACCGGAAGGAACGTGCAACGTTCTGCGGATGTTTCGGGAAACGCACGCCATTTCTGCGAGGTCGAGTTCAACTACTAGGATGTGAGCAAAAGCGCTCATAAGCGATGAAAAGAAAGTCAATAAACCACTGCGAGATGTGAGACCGTCTTAACTCACTGCGAGATGTGACCCGTCTTAAACCATTGCACACCCCCTTAAATGCACCATGAAAATTATCATATATGATAATTTCACCATATGTATTTATCTGACAGAATTTATTTTATTGCACAAAAAAATCCCCACAACTGTGGGGATTTTGTCTTATCTAATACCTAACGCAATTCTTGCATAACGTGACATTCTATCTGGGCTCCATGCTGGATACCAAACCAATTTCACATCGATTGTTTTCACTTCTTCAATCTCTGCTAACGCACGATGAATCTCATCCGTAATAATATCTGCTAGCGGGCAACCCATTGTTGTCAGTGTCATATCCACTTGGCAATGCCCTTCTTCATTCAAGTCTACTCGATAAATAAGCCCAAGATTTACAATATCAATTCCAAGCTCTGGGTCAATTACAGTTTCTAAAGCTTCTAAAATCTTCTCTTGCATTGCTTCTGCAGCATTTTTATTTTCTTCTGTCATCTTCTACACTCCTATTGAAATACTCTTTGGAAAAAGTCTGCAACATCTTCAAACACTTGATGTGGCACAAGATGCCCTTGACCTCGTGTTTCATGCCACTCTACATTTTGCGCATATGGTTCGTCTTTAATGGTTTCATAAAATTCTTTATTCAATTCATATGGTACTTTATCATCTGTAGTTCCATGCCATAAGAATAACGGACGTCCATTAATACGTTCCGGATGTTTCGCAAGCGCCATTGCATCTAAGAAGGCTTTATTCTTTTCAATCTCAGCTTCTAATGCGTCACATTGCTCCTGTGTAGCTCCTGTCATCCAAACCGAAGAAATTGTCCATTTAGCAAAACGAGCAGGATCCGCATTCCCCATTAAACTCGCTGCTGCTGTAATATCGGGATATTGATTGAACAACGCGTATGTTGAAATACCACCCATACTTAAACCAGATACACCAAACTTCGCTTCGTCTAAAAGACCGCGTTGTCTCATTTCTTCTTTAATAATAGGAAGTTCTTTAATATTATTAGCTACAATTTCCCAGATTTCGCCGCCAATTAGACGCACACCACGGTCTCCGTGTAAGTGTTGGTCTGGTAAAATCGCGCGCATGCCACGCTTGGCTAGTTCGACTCCAATGGTTACCACACGGTCTTTACTACCTGTCCAGCCATGATAAAACACCACAATTGGGATTACTTTGTCTTTTAATGATGCATCCACTACTTCAGCATATGGGACACCATTTACTTCACGATAATCAATTTGAATCATAACTTCCTCTTTCTTATTTAATCAAAAATATGGTAAACTTATACAGATATTGTACTTGATGGAAACTTTGAAAACAAGTTTCTGCTTTTAGAAAACCACTTTAAAAGGAGAAAGAATGGAAAAGAAACTTATTGCCATCGACCTTGATGGAACTACATTAAACAACAATTCAGAACTGACACAAGAAACGATTGAAACCCTTCATGCCGTGAAAAACTTAGGTCATGAGGTAGCCATTGTCACTGGTCGCCCTTACCGTAATTCAAAACAATATTACGACCAACTAAACTTAGGTGGCCCAATCGCAAACTTTAACGGTGCCCTCTGCCATATTCCAGGGATGCCTGAATGGGATGGAAAATACCATATCACACTCGATTCAGAATTCGTACTTGATTTAGTGGCCTTTAACAAAACGCTACCGGTCGATTACTTAATGGTCGAAGGAACGGAACTTGTGTATTCAGACATGGAAGAACTTCCGGAGTGTCCGTTTTATCCAAAAGACCAAAAGCCAATCGTGATTGGTAAAAACACAAAACTCAAAGAACAACCAACAGCCGTTGCTCTCTTCTCTGATATTGACAAACAACAGGAGATTAAATCAAAAATCTTAGACCGCTATGATAATGAAATTGAAATACGTACTTGGGGCGGCAGCTTCCCATGTCTAGAAGTGATTTCACCTGGCATTCATAAAGCAAAAGCGCTAGAGCACTTATCACGCTACTACGGAATTAAACAAGAAAATATCCTTGCTTTTGGAGACGAAGACAACGATATAGAAATGATTGAATACGCAGGACACGGTGTTGCGATGAAAAATGGAATTGATGAATTAAAAAACATCGCAAACGCCATTACTCCATTCACAAATGACGAGAATGGATTGGCAAAATATCTACAAGAATACTTCAATCTAACGGATACGAAAAAAGGTGCTTAGAAAAAACGATAAGGTTACAGACAGAATCGTCTATATACCTTATCGTTTTTTTATTGTGCTAAATATGCTGAAATAAATTGACTCACAATCGTGAAGTAAACCAACACAGATGTTAAGTCGTTAACAGTTGTAATAAATGGTCCACTGGCAATGGATGGATCAAAATTACATTTCTCCAACGCAAATGGAATACAAGTCCCTGTTAATGCCGCTACAAAAATCGAAGCGAACATTGCAAAGCCAATAATGCCCCCAAGAACGATGCTACCATGCCATAGACTTACAATCCCGAATACCATTGCACCGGAAATCAACCCGATACCAAAGCCTGTTGCCCCCTCTTGCACGAGTACTTTCCAGAAAGACTGTTCCTCTTCGTGAAGACCAATCTTACGAATCGCAACGGCAAGTGATTGCGTCCCTGTATTTCCGGCAGTACCTGTAATCAATGTAATAAAGATGGCAAAAATACTTGCTTGTTGAATTATCGGTTCATAATGTCTAAAGAGGACCGCTGTCACTGTACCCATGATAAGGAGCGTCACAATCCCCGGAAGACGGTTAACAATCCCTGCCCACACGCCTTGTTGCGCTTCATCAACGTTTACCCCGGCAAGACCTGAATAGTCACTCGTCGCTTCTTCTTCGATAACGTCTAAGGCATCATCGACCGTGATAATCCCTACCAACGTATTCGTATCGTCGACTACTGGAATGGCAAGGAAGTCGTAGTCTTTAATCGTCTGCGCCACTTCTTCTTGCGCATCATTTACGTGTACTGTTACGACACGGTCAATCATGATATCCTTGACGAGTTTTTCGTCTGGTTTCACGATTAAGTCTTTCAACGTGAGAATCCCTGTTAAATGATTTTCATCGTCAGTGACATACACATAGTAGATGGTTTCAGCGTCTTCGGCAAAACGTTTTACCGTTGACATTGCTGTTTTTAATGTATCTGATTCACGCACGGCAATAAATTCGGTTGTCATCATCGCCCCTGCAGTATCATCATCATAGTTTAATAATTGGCGTAGTTCTGCCGCAGTCTTATGTGGCATCAAGCGTAAATAAGTGCGGACATTTTCTTCTCCCACTTGCTTCAATACGTCTACCGCGTTGTCGGAATACATTTCCGCAATCATTCGCGAGACATAGGCTTCATCCATCTCGCTTAAATACTTTTCAACATCTTCTACGTCTTCTTCTAGTAGTTCGAACACCATTGCCATTTCTTCAGGAGTCAGAAATTGGTAGGCTAATTTACGTTCTTCCAGCGTTAAACTTAAATAAATTTGCGCTTGGTCATACGTATGATTCTCAAAGAAAATCTCACGGAATTGTTGCTTGTCTTCCGTTGCCAAGGTGTGTTGAATTTGCTCTAAAATATCTTCAAATTCATATACGATTTCGCTCAATGGTGATTCTCCTCTCTTTATTGCTTGTGGGCTTTTATCCACTCGTCCATATCTTTTGGAAGTGGCGCCACAACGGTCATTTGTTTTTTCGTCATTGGATGAATAAACGTGAGTGAGTGACAATGCAAGGCTTGACGGTCTAAAATCTCGTCTTTCACCCCACCGTATAAATCATCTCCCACAAGTGGTGCACCGAGCCATGAGAAATGAACACGAATCTGATGCGTACGCCCAGTATGTAGTAAAATCTCGACAAGGTTCGCTCCCACAAGCGTTTCTTTCTTCCAATATTCCGTTAGCGATGGTTTCCCATCTTCTGATACACAACGATTTATAATCGAGCCTTCATGCCGTCCAATCGGCGCATTAATCATGCCATGCTCTTCTAATGGAGCCGTGTCATGCACAATCGCTAAATACTTCTTTTCAATAGTCTTATCTCGTAAGGCTTGGTCCATCCACGCATGTACAACGCGGTGCTTAGCAAACATCATCACTCCCGTTGTATCACGGTCAAGGCGCGTCACCACATGCGTAATTTGGTCCGCGTAACCACGTCTCTTATAGTATCCTTTCACACGATTCGCCATCGAATGGTCTGGATGCAACTTCGACGGAATCGAAGCCGTTCCAACAGGCTTATTGATAATGAGTAAATAATCATCCTCATACAAAATATCAATTGGCACGTCACTTGGAATCACGGTTTCATGTTCTCCAGATGGCGGAATCACCATCGTTAGGACATCTCCAGGATGGAGCGTCTTTAACACAATCTCATGACGACCATTCACGAGGAGGTCCCCATGCGTTTTGATATGGGCAAGAAAGGTTCTTGAAATCCCCACTTCTTGTAAGAAGGACCGCATCATCATCGGATACTCATATGGGTAATTCCACGTTAAAATCAACGGACTTCCTCATTTCCGCGACAGTTCACTTCACGAGAACCGATAAACGCATCTTCCACACGATCCCAAAAAGGGGTATGACGATACGCCGCAAACGAAATGCGCTCATGACTAATCTGTAATTGAATTTCTTCAATCTCATTGGCATCATACGTTAAATGGTCAATCGCCATCACCATGCCCTCTTTACTTTCCGGACGTAGTGTTAAGACATTATCTTTTGCAAAAATCATTGGCGAACTAAGGGTACGATACACACGATTATTAATCGACGCCATCTCTGTCATCTGCATCACTTCTGCACGCGGATGCACAACAGCTCCACCGAGAGACTTGCTTAGACCTGTTGATCCAGTTGGCGTTGCCACACAAAGTCCATCTCCACGGAAGTTTTCGAATAACTCGCCATTAATATACACTTCGCATAAAAGCGTGCCATTTACTTTACGTAAGGTTGCCTCATTCAAAGCTGCATAACGAATGACATCTCCGCTTTTAAACTTCACATTCACATCGAGCAATGGATAGCTCACATGCTCTCCTTTGTCTTGTTTCAATGACTCGATTAATTGGTCCACTTCGTAGTTTCGCCAATCTGTGTAAAATCCTAAGTGACCTGTATGAATCGCCACAAAACGGATACGATCTAATTGATTGCGATAATGATGAAAGGCTCCTAAAAGCGTCCCGTCTCCACCGACCGTAATCACGACATCAGGACTCACATCATCGCGCTCAAAGCACCCTTCTTGGCATAAGCGGTCGAAGGCATTCATGACTTCTTTTGTTTTTTCTGTTTGGTTTCCATATAAACCGACTTTCATCATGAGTCCCTCCGTTTCTTACGTTTACGCTGATTTTCTTTGTTAATCGCAAAAATATATTGCGCTTCTTGAATCTCTTCTCTAATTTGAGACATCTCTTCATCAAGTAAGAACGCCGCTTCTGCTGCACGTTCCAGACGTTCATGAATTGTATCAGGGAATTCCCCTTTATATTTATAGTTTAATGAGTGCTCAATTGTTGCCCAGAAATTCATCGCTAAGGTACGAATTTGAATTTCCACAAGGATTTTTTCTTCTCCTTCGATTCGTTGCACTGGATATTCCAATACAATATGATACGAACGATAGCCACTCGCTTTTTTATTTTGAATATAGTCACGTTCGATTACGATATCAAAGTCATTCCGCTGACGAATCAAGCGAACCACTTCATAAATATCATCGACGAACTGACACATAATCCGAAGCCCTGCTATGTCTTGTACACCTTCAAGGAATTCTTCTCTAGGAATAGTACGAACTTGCATCTTTTCTAAAATACTCTCTGGAGTCTTCACACGGCCCGTGATAAATTCAATCGGTGCATGCTTTCCTTCCTGACGATACTGACGTCTAATTCCCTTTAATTTAATTTTTAATTCCTCTATTGCTTGATAATACGGAGCTAGAAAGGCCTCCCAGTCTTCTACAAGGGGTGTTTCCCATGTTTCCATATTTTCACCTACTTTTTTTCATTTCCGTTCTCTATCATACCATATTTTATCAGGAATCATGACAAATTAAGGCGATTTTTTTCAAATCTGTCATAAAATGAGCTACAATAGAACACTAAAGGAGGAACGGATATGCCAGAAATTGAAAAAGAGTTTAAAAACTTACTGACAAAAGAGCAATACGAGTCGATTGCGGGCGACTATCAATCAGTCTTTACAAAGGACGTCACTCAGACAAATAGTTACTACGACTACGAAGGTCTCCTCCAACAACATAAAATGGCCCTTCGCATTCGCATTGTCGAAGGAAAAGAAACCGGTGAAATTACGCTAAAGATTCCTCAAAGTAGCTTAGAGGTTCTTGAGTATACCGAAGTCCTTCCGATAGATATTCTAAATGCGTATAACCACGACAAACAATTCGCGCTTCCAACGTCCCTTCAAGAAACATTGGAAAATAAAGGCATTACACTTCAAACTGTGAATCAAACGGCGCTTCTTACAACACATCGATTGGAAGGAGGCCTTTCTGAAAATGAGTGGCTTGTTCTCGATGAGAGTCACTATAACGGCAAGGTAGACTATGAGATGGAAATGGAAGTCCGTAGTCTCGAACTTGGCGAACCGGTATTTCTAGGCATTTTAGAGACATACCAAATTGAACGACGCCAAGCAGAAAGTAAAATTAAACGAGCATTGTCCACGAGATGAGTACAAACGTCACTCGTTGTGCAAATTATTCTGACATTTCAACAAATTATGTTACAATGATGTTACAAAGTTAGTTAGGGAACAGGGGTGTAGGATTTTGAGTACTTCAAAAACAAAAAATCTATCAGAACACACTTCACACGAAAAGATTTTCGAATTATATTTATTCGTGAATCCATTGGGATCATATTGTTATCGCTGTGAAAACGAACTATTAAAATTTGTTCGCAATTCTGAGTTTAAGGTACATTACCAATTCGTAACGTTTCATAATTTACAAACGGTTAATCAATATATGAAAAACCAAAAACTCGATGAAACGGATTTAGATTTAAGAAACGAAATCTATACGAAAATATATGACGCAGCTCTTTCGTATAAAGCTGCCCTCTTACAAGGAAAACGTCCTGGTCGTCAATTCTTATTTGAGTTGCAACACCAAATTCAACATCATAATCGTGACTACAGCAAAGAGTTACTCGATGAAATTTTAGACAATATTGAAATTGATAAGAAAATGTTTTACGAAGATAAAGCCAGTCCTGCTGTGAAAACAGCGTATGACCGTGACTTACAAATCGCACAAGAGATGAATGTAACGCACACTCCTTCACTTGTCATCTTCGATAATTCAAATCATTCATACGGAATATTACTGGCCAACAGTATTACGGCTGACACCATTAGTGAAATTTGTAATGGCGAGCCTCTTCCTGAATGTCCAGAAGTCAAACGACTTGTAGAAGTTCGTTCACGCCACAACTTAGCAAAAGTCGTGAATATGAATCGTTAAACGAAATAAACTCCTCCATTTGGAGGAGTTTTCTCTATATATTCTATATAACAAAACAACTCCGAGAGTAGGAACTCTCGGAGTTTGTTTTGTTATTCGCTCATAAGCGCTTCTAATTGAGATAGACGTTGTTCGAATACGTCGAATGCGTCATATAAGTAGTCTTTCTTCGTCATGTCTACGCCAGCTTTTTTCATGACTTCGATTGGAGCGTCGCTGCGTCCTGCACGTAAGTAGTTTAAGTAAGCTTCTAAATCTTCTGGAGTACCATGTAAGATTTTATCTGATAAAGCAGTTGCTGCAGCCATACCAGTCGCGTATTGGAATACGTAGTAGTTCATGTAGAAGTGAGGGATACGTGCCCATTCGTATGCGATTTGTTCATCTTGGATAACATTTGCATAGTATTTCGCGTTGATTTCGCTATAAGCTTTTTGCGATTGATTCTTGTGTTAATGGTTGGCCTTCTTGGTCCATTACGTGAATCTTATGTTCGAATTCCGCAAATTGTGTTTGACGGAAAATAGTTGATTTGAAGTGGTGTAAATAGTTGTTTTAAGATATATTTTTTGTGCTTCTTTATCTGTATGTTTTCTTCAACAAGTAATCTGTTAAGATGTTTTCGTTTGTTGTAGAAGCAATTTCCGCTAAGAAGATTGAGTAATCTCCGTATTGTTTTGGTTGTAGTGTTACGAGTGAAGTAGCTGTGTGCACTATGTCCTAACTCGTGAACTAAATGTGAAGAAGTTTTGATAATTCATCATGCCAGTTCAATAGGATGTATGGAGCTGTTGAGTATGCTCCACTTGAATATCCACCACTGCGTTTTACCGATGTTTTCAGCAACGTCGATCCAACGTTCCGCGTATGCTTTCTTCATGATTTCATTGTACTCTTCGCCAAGAGGTTTCAAGGCTTTCCACACTTGCAGAGATGCTTCTTGGTAGTTGTATTTAATTGGGAGCGTCTCCAGTGATTGGTACGTATAAATCATACATATGCAATTCATCTAAGCCTAATGCTTTTTGTTGTAATGCGATGTAACGGTGCAATAATGGTAATTTTTCATTTACCACGTCTACTAAAGCATCGTACACTTCTTCAGGAACTTGGTTTGAAGCAAGTGCTGCTTGTCGAGCTGAGTCATAGTTATGAACAGATGCGCTGAAGTTGTGCCCTTTCACTTCTGTACCAAGTGTGCTTTCGAATGTATTTTTCAAGTTGATGTAAGGTTTGTACAATGTTTCGAATGCTTCCTTACGAACATCTTGGTTTTTAGATTCGATATATACTGAGTAGTTACCATTTGTCAATTCAACTTTTTCGCCATCTTCAGTTGTGATTTCGTCAAACTTGATGTCAGCGTTGTTTAATAGTTGAATGTTTTGCTTGCGCTTTGGAATACTTCACTGGCTTTTTGATAATAAAGCTTCTTCTTTATCTGATAGCACGTGACCTTTTTAATACGCGCTGTTTCTAATAATACGCGGAAAGTCTTCTAGTCCTGGTTCTTGTTTGAAATACTCTTCGAACTCTTCATCTGATAATGCTAAAAATTGCTGGGGCAAACCATGCTGAAGCTCCTGAGAATTGATGTATGTTGAGAACGCACGTTGGTTTAAAAACTTGGTTTTTCGTTATTTGAAGTATCTTGGTCAGCTTTTAAATGTGAGTAAACATAAGCTGTTTTCAATCTTACTCATCTACTACGTTTAAAAAGATTTAAGAATGCTAATAATGATTCCCCTGTCTTTAAGTGCTGTGTCTTTTTGCAGCGGCAACTGCTGGAATTTGTGATTTAACAAATTCTAAGTCTTTTCAAATCCTTCGTTCGATTCGTAAATTGCGGAAAGGTCCCAAGTTAATTCCACTGGAACTTCTTCACGTCTTAATGGTTTTTATTGGCCATTATAATCCCTACTTTCTAAAAAGTTGATAGTCCTAGTGTACTATGAAATGGATGCTTTTGAAAGGGTTTGAACCCATTTTTTCACAAAAAAGAGACCAAATGAACCACTTTGATTCATCTGGTCTCTTTATTAGTCTTCAAGGAATGTCGCTTTATCTAAACTATCTGTCCCAATAATGGCTACAAGAACGACATCTTCGCGAATAAGGAAATCACAAAACACTCTTTGTATTCAAGGATTCGTCCTTTCCTTCACGATAACCAATTAGTTTAAATCATAATCTTTTACGTAAGTCTAAATCGCTTGAGTTGTTTTCCAACCCATGATTTTTGGCGGATAAAATTCCACAAGCGAAATATTTCCATCAAGTGAAATCACTTCGGCCAGTTTATGGTGAAGAATGTTCTTCACGAGACGAATTCCTGTTTCTTTTTCTGGGTTTATGACACGTTGCGCACCCATCTTCGTTAAGATTTCTGTTGTCGTACGGCCCTTTGCTTTAGCAATAATTTCTGGAACACCAAGTTTCGTACAATGCATCACGGCTAGAATACTCGCTTCTAGACTAGACCCTGTAGCTACCACTACTGTGTCGCAGTCGCCAATTCCAATTTCTTTTAAGACTTCTTCGTCTGTCACATCGGCAATGACTGCCTTTGTGACAAGTGGTTCAATACGGTTAACGGTTGTTTCATCACGATCAATGGCAATAATGTCGCAATCATATTCACTAAGCTGTTTGGCAATCGTCATCCCAAACACACCTAGTCCTAAAATCCCAACTGTCTTTCTCATTACAATCCCTACTTTCTATCCAATTAATAATGGCGCTTTGGCATACTTCATATCGAGTGCTTTTTTCTTTCGATTTGAAAAACTTAATAGTACGGTCAACGGTCCAATACGGCCAATAAACATCAACAGCATAATAATAATCTTTCCAAGGAAGGATAAGGTTGGTGTTAAATTTGCGGTTACCCCTACTGTACATACCGCTGAAATAGTTTCAAATAAGGTATATAGAAGTGGCACCTCTGGATCCGTTAAACTGAGCAAGAACACACTCGTTAGAATGAGTGTTGTAAATACGATAAAAATCGTTAAGGCTTTTCTGGCCATCTCTTGCGAAATACTGTGGTGTCTAAATTGAATCATCCCTTCATCGTACACTTCCGAGCGAATGAATAAGAGAACCACTAAGAAGGTTGTCGTCTTCACCCCACCTGCCGTCCCACCAGGAGAACCTCCAATCAGCATTTGAATACAATAAAGAAGAATACTCGTTGGATGTGCATTCGTATAATCAATTGTCGCAAATCCAGCGGTTCTCATCGTTACCGTTTGAAAGAAGCTCACGAGTAGCTTATCGAAGAAAGATAGATTTCCAATCGTATTTGGGTTATTCCATTCGGTTAGCAAGGTTAAAACCGTTCCACTAAGTAGAATAATCCCCGTCAACCAAAGGACAATCTTCGTATGATACTGCAATCGTCTATAAAACGATTTACGCTTTTTACTCTTGGTCGATTTTCGCATTTCAAGGTAGCTTCGTTTGAAATCAAACCAAACGGAAAAACCAATTCCCCCAAGAATAATGAGAGCAGCAACCACTAATGTCAAAAATGGATCAGTTGCATAGTTAATCAGACTATTAGAGCCTAAGTTATCAAAACCTGCATTACAAAATGCAGAGATTGCAAAGAAGAATGCAGTGAAAATCCCCTTTGCTGTTCCTAATTCTGGAACAAATCGGAAGGATAAAATAACCGCTGCAATGAATTCAATAAAGAATGTATATTTAAAATCGTTTTTAAATACTTTTTGAAATCTTTGACCATCCTCACGGTTCAAACTATCTTGCAAGGCTAGTTTATCAACTAATGACATCTTCTTCCCCGCATCATAGAGGAAAAAGGCAATAATACTCATTAATCCTAATCCACCGATTTGCATTAAAATCATACAAATCACTTGTCCAAAAGTATTGTACGTCTCGGCTACTGGTTGAGTCGAAAGTCCTGTAACACATACCATCGATACAGTTGTAAACAAGTGGTCAAAATACGAAGCTTTTGATGTCGCGATTTGCGAAATCGGTAAGCTTAACAGGAATGACCCCACCAAAATCACAATCGCAAAACTGGATGCAATTCTTTTCGGAATCGAGTCCTTAAATAAGAAACGAATCATCTTCGTCCCTCCTGTCCTAATCAAAAATAATGTGCCCAAAAAAAGAGCAGAATATATTGGATATTCTACTCTTCCTATCGGCTAATTACAACCGTTACTATTTTAGTTTAAAGTGTTGGAAAATTATTCCACCACTTTATATTCTTTCGTTTCACCAAAAAACTCATCATATAACGCACGGATGGCTTTCTTTTCGTATTGGTCTAAAATACCAAACATCATTGAAACCTCAGATACCCCTTGGTTATATAATTCGATATTGATTTGAGTACGAGCAAGCGTTGAAGCCACACGAGCCGTTGTTCCGACCATGTTGACCATCCCTTCCCCTACTAACATAATCAGGCAGAGACCACGCATATAGTGCGCATCATCCACGTCTAATTCCGCATAGAAACGTTCCACGATACCGTCGAGTTGTTCGTCAGTTGCATCTTCCCCACGGATAATAATCGTCGCATCATCAATCCCAGTTGGAATATGTTCGATTGAAATACCTTCTTCTTCAAAAATCATCAATACTTTACGAAGGAACCCAATCTCATGGTTCATCAAGTATTTCTTCACATAAATACTTACGAACCCTGGCGAACTTGCAATCCCTGAGATAACATTTGGAGAAGTAACCTTCCCTTTCATAATGTACGTTCCGCTTGCTTCTGGATTATTCGTATTGCACACGTGCACTGGAATTCCTTTCTTAATAGAAGGAAGAAGTGCTTCTGTGTGGAATACTGAGAATCCAGCATAGGACAACTCACGCATTTCTGTATAAGACAACACATCGATAGCGAGTGGTTTATGCACGATTTTTGGGCTCGCAACATAGATGGCATCTACATCTGTGAAGTTCTCGTACTCTTCAGCGTTCACGGCATTGGCTAAAATCGAACCTGTAATATCAGATCCGCCACGTGAGAATGTCACGACATTGCCTTCTTTTGTGACCCCGTAGAATCCTGGGAATACAATCACTTCATTCGTTAATTGTAAGTACTCTAATTCATGGTAGCTTTCTTCTAAGACACGTGCTTCCCCTGGAGTGTCGCTCACCCAAAGTTTTGCTTCGCGAGGGCCCACATATTTAGCCGCAAGACCTTCTTGGTTAAAGTATGACGCAATTAAGCGTGCGTTTAAGTCTTCCCCGCTTGCTTTATACGCATCCATTAAATAGTCAGGAGCTAAGTCGTTTCTTTCTTTTAAGTTTTTAAAATGAATACGAACGAGTTCAAATACTTCTGGTTTTAATTCTAATTCATCACAAATTTCTTTATAACGTACTAAGATTTTCTTTAAGACTTCTTCATCATAATTCCCTTCAATATGAGAAGTTGCTAATTGGATGAGAAGGTCTGTTACTTTTTCATCGTCTGACGTACGTTTCCCTGGGGCTGATACCACCACGATTTTACGTTTTTCATCAGATTTTACGATATTAAAGACCTTTCTTAATTGAGTGGCATTTGCTAAAGAGCTTCCACCAAATTTGATTACTTTCATATGACACTTCCTTATTTTTTCAATGGTACTAGACTACCAAATTAATGAAAAGAACGCAACACATTTCCACTAATCGAATACATTTGTCCTCGAAATGAAAACAGTCTCGAAAACTTGTATTTATTTATAGAGTTTGTTAGGCTTAAGGAAAATAAATAAAGGAGGTCACATCATGTCAAAAATGTTGCATACTTGTGTCCGTGTTCAAAATCTAGAAGAAAGCATTCGTTTCTACGAAGAAGCATTTGGTTTTAAAGAAACTCACAGAAAAGACTTCCCAGAACACAAATTCACAATCGTTTACTTAGCATTCGAAGGTGACGATTACGAATTAGAATTAACATATAACTACGGCCACGGCCCTTACGAAATCGGCTACGGATATGGTCATATCGCTATCAGCGCTAAAGACTTAGAAGCTCTTCACGCTGAACACGTTGCAAAAGGCTACGACGTTACAGAATTAAAAGGTTTACCAGGACATCCTGCAAACTACTACTTCGTAAAAGACTTAGATGGATACAAAATCGAAGTTATCCGCGAAAAATAGTTCATACATGACATTCCACACGCCCTCTGCTATAATGTATTCTATGCGATGAGGCGACACGCAGTACATAAGAGACTGCGAGTTATGTGGAACAGGCGTGCTTAGGCACACTACCGGATGTAGCTGTTTGTAGTTCGTGATGTGAACACGACCTACTCATCTGAAAAGATGCCACGCTAAGACTAGGAGTTCCTAGTCTTTTTTTATAGTGAAATTATGATACAATAGCAATGAAATTTATAAATAGACATAGAAAGAGGAAGATTCATGAAACAATGTCCATTCTGTCATGAGATGATTGACGAACAAGAAACACTCTGCCCTTACTGTGGAACAGTTCAAGACGAACTATCACAACCGGTGTCAATTGAACCAAACGAAGGCGTTCAAACAGACCTTTTAGACGAAAATAACGAACCTACTCCATCGTTCACAACGAAAGTAGAAACAAGTATTCCAGAAGAAGATAATAACCGTAGCTCACAAGAAAACCGTGTGAAGAATAACCGCCTAGCCTATGCTGGTGCATGGAATAAATTCAAACGCTTCTTCACTTTCTTTGGAGAACGTTTAGTCCAACCAACAAATCACTACTCACGTAAGCGTCAATATAGCCGTACTTACGGATATGCATTGATTATCCTTGCGACTGTGATGTCTGCATTCGTAACGACTCACTTGATTCATTCACTCATTGGTCAATACCAATTATTCGCCGACATTTCAATCTTACCAAGCTTAACAAGCACACCAAACTACATTTGGATGTTCATTCGCTTCATCCTCTTCTACGCGGTGTTCTACCTTGGATTCCCAAGCGTATCGTATGGATTGAAACACGTCTTCCAAAAACGTCAACACGTATTTAACTACTGGTTGACACAATACGAAGGAATGAACGTTTTAGCCATTGTGTTACTAGCCGTTGCGACAGTGATGACATTCATCAGTCCAGTATGGTTATTCGTTGGAATCTTGATCGTATTCTTCGCGCACATCCTACTTTACATCGTGACATTTACGTCATCAATGTTTAAGAGCGCCACTGAATCAACGATCGATCCAATTTACTTATCACTCATTGGTTTAGTCGTACAACTGATTATCACAATCAGCTTACTCTTAATCTTATTCTAAAATACAAAGAGAAAACCCTGACCAGCGATGGTCAGGGTTATTTATTTCTAAAATTTTTATTTTGAAAGAATTATTCTGAGAATTCTACAGTTACCTTTTGCTTCAGAATCCATTGAAGCTAAATATTGTTTTATAATAATTAATTGCAGATTCTTTAATTTCACTCTTAAATTTATCTAAATACTCTGCTTGTTTATCACTAGAAAAGTTGGTTTAGTGACCAATTTTCCAGTATCCACATCTTCTGTAGTCCCACTTAACAACTCTCCATGATTATCGTACAAATTGTAAGGATTATCTTTTGAAAGTTCAACACCAATTACTTCAAATTTTGGAACGATAACCTTATATTCTTTTTCACCTATTTGTTCAACTCTTATACTACTTTTTAATTCCAAATTTAGCTGTATAATTTAAAATTACTAATGCTGTTTTTCTAGAGAACGGCACATCAAACCCAAAAACTTGGGTTGTTTTTGTTTCAGTAATAATTTCATTAACTCCTGCATTCAAAAATACAACTTCATTCACTTTTTCAATACTTTCGATATTAATTGACGTTTTGATTTCTGATTTTTGTTCCTTAGGGTAAGAAAAAAATAGCACTCAATAGCCATAATAGCTATTAATACCACATTCAATAGAACACTAAACTTATTAAATTTCTTCTTTATATTTGTACTTCTCAATTTGCATACCTCCACTATTTTTGCTTTTCTGAAAGAAACTTCTCTTTTAATAGCATATGTAAATTTTACACACTCTAAAAATAACAGTCAACAGAATATATCTTATCGTCTAAAAATATTATATCCCAAAAAATGTAAAATAAATTTGTTGTATCTAATCTTATTCTAAAATACAAACACAAAACCTTGTCCAGCGACGGTCAGGGTTATTTTTTAACTATTTTTTGAATAGCAATCCAATGAGTTGCCCTATGAGACTGACAACTGCATACATCAGAATATAAATGGCCGCAGAGTCATTTAGTAAAAAGAGATTCGGAATCCATAAGAGACCAATCACAATCGGGAAATACCAATAATATCCAAACTTTACCGAAAACCGCATCGAAATCACAAAGACGATGACCGGAATTCCAATCAATAGCAAGAACATTGCACTTCCTGTATCTTGAATCAGAAAAACAGGGATTAAATAATAGAGTCCAGCAACAACAACGTACACCAGTAACTGTCTATACTTCGAAGGCATCATGACCCCTCCTCTATTGATTCTATTTTCCTATCTCTATTATACCATATCCATTTAAAATCGAGTCCTATGTTAAGCACTAAAAAAGCATGAAACAAATTTGTTCCATGCTTACGATTCACTCTTTAGTTTTGTGAGAAGAGATTTTTGATGGCATCAAAAATAGATTGGAAGAATTGGGCGATCTTATCGAGCCATCCTTCGTTTTTGGCTTGTTCGACTAAGCTGTTAATCTTTTCGCCGACTGATTTTGACAAGCTATTTAATTGCTCTAATACTTGTTTGGAATCAATCGCACTTGTGTTTTGGTAGTTTTGCGCAAAAGCGACTAAGGCATTGATTTGATCTTGAGAAATCACATTTTGCAATGAGTTGTTCTTCAAAGCGTCGTTAATAATGCGTTCGATATCTTCTTTTGTCGCTAATTGTCCTTGCTTTTGTTTGAGTTCCGCAAGTTCTTTCTTGATTTCAATCATCGCTTTATCGAGTTTTGAAGAATCAAATCCCTTCGCATTGGCATTTTCTTGCGCAATTTTATTTGTGACTTCTAACTCTTGTTGTGCGACTTCGGTACGTTTAGAGTCTAGTTGTACCCCGTTGGCTTCGAAGGCTTTATACACGCCTGTTAAAGCTGATTCACCAGTTACTTTCGATACGGCTGCCACTTCGATTTCGGCGTCTGTGACACCGGCCGTAATCGCTGCATTGGCATATTGCTCAGGTGTTACGAGTGTGATGTTTTCAGGAGTCTTGATTTTCACCTTCACCCCTGTACCCTTGTCCGTTTTTTGAACCATTACCGACGAAATCATGACAGAGGTATTTCCGTCACCACTTCCAAGATATTTAATTAAATCTTGTCCGGTTGCTGTTTCCGTTAATACGGTATTTGGATCTTTAATGCCTAATAATTGAGAAGTTTGCTGAATTTGCGCCTCGCTGAGTCCACCACCATAAACCACGGTTGGTTTTCCCCATTTTTCATTAACGGTCGTTGTATCGATAGCATATGCATTCTTCATGGATAATCCCATCAATGCAAGGACGACTGCGGTTGCCTTCACCCATTTTTTCATGAATGAACCTCCTTTGTTTTCAATCGTAACTCATTCGTTACATCTATAGTATACAAAAAGAACTTTAAGAAAAAAGTGTTCTTTCCTTAAAGTTCTTTATCTATTTGTTTAAGAATTGGTTAACGTCTACGCGCAAATGCCTTCATGGTTGTTGGTGAGAAAAGCATGATGATTGGATAAATTTCCAAACGTCCGGCAATCATCCCAATCGCAAGCATAAATGTATTGAAATCTGAATACATTGAGAAGTTGCTTGTAGGCCCTACTTGACCAAGCCCTGGCCCAATGTTGTTAAAGGTTGCGGCCACACTGGAGAAGGCTGTTGTAAAATCGCCCGCTTCAAAGGAAACGCAGAGTAATAAGCATAGAAAGACCAACACATATACGATTAAGTAGTTGGCGATACTCTTCTCCATCTTATTATCGATTGGTTTTCCATTCATCGTTGGTACAAACACACGACGAGGTTGACCCATGCGTTTTAATTCGGCAATGGCACTCTTGAAGTACACGATAACACGAGAGACTTTAATCCCCCCGGCTGTTGACCCTGCACATCCCCCGATAAACATCAGTAGTAAAAGAAGCACATGTGGGAACAATCCCCAGAGTCCAAAGTCGACCGTTGAATAACCGGTTGTCGTAATAATCGACGATACCGTGAAGAACACACTACGAATTGGAACGCCTAAAGCCGATTGCGTAATCGATAATACGGTGAAAATAATCATCGTAAAGCCAAGGACGATTCCAACATATGTACGCATTTCTTCGTCTTTAATCACGTCTTTCACAGCGCCTAGAAGAATGAAGTAATATAAGTTAAAGTTGATCCCAAAAAGCATCATCCCTACCCCGATAATCCATTCCACGGCTGCTGCGTTAGCATAAATACTAAATCCGGCATTATTAATCCCGAAACCACCTGTCCCTGCTGTACCAAACGATAGTAGCAAGGCATCAAAAAGTGGCACTTGGAAGACGACTAAGATAATCGTCAATACGGCTGTCATCGCTAACTAAATCATATATAAGATCTGCGCCGTATGCGCTAATTTTGATACAAGCTTCCCAAACACAGGTCCTGGAACTTCCGCACGCATTAGCTGCACGGATTCGGAACCATGACTTGGAAGAATCGCAAGTGCGAATACCAGTACCCCCATCCCACCGACTAAGTGAGTGAAGCTTCTCCAAAATAATGAAGAATGTGCAAGTACTGAAAGGTCTGGGATAATACTTGAACCAGTCGTCGTTAATCCACTTGCCGTTTCAAAGAAGGCATCCACCACATTTGGGATTTCTCCTGTGAAAACAAATGGCAACCCACCAAAGAACGATAGTAAAATCCAGCTTAAGGCTACGGTTACGACCCCGTCACGCGCCATGATTTTAAGCGGTTCTGGCTTTTTAAAGCTTAAGAGGAGCCCAATTACCAGTAGTAACAGAATCGTTCCAGCATAGGCGAGTTTTTGAGAGAGTGACTCTTGATAAATAAAGCTAACAATAAGTGGTAAGGCTAAGAGCGCTGCTTCAACTTGAAGCATCTTTCCCACAAAATAGCGAACTGTTTTGATATTCATTCAGACACCTCTATTCCAAAATGTCGTTAATGTCATCAAAGTCTTTTTCAGTGGTAACGACGATTACCTTATCAAATGGTTCGATTGTATCACTACCGGCTGGGTAAATTAATTGTTCCCCACGCACGATAAATGCAATCAAGAGATTTGATTTTGTCTTCAATTCAGATAGAGGAATTCCACAAATCCCACTATTCTTTTGAATGCGGAATTGAAGAGCTTCAACTTGGTTATCCGCTAAACGGTATAGCGCTTCGACATTTGAGCCTTGAGTATTTGAACGTGAACGAACGAATTGGATAATTTCGTTGGCAACAATTCGTTTTGGTGTCACGACCGATTGATTATCAAAGCCTTTAAACACTTTCAATAGTGCTGGACGGCTCATCTTTGTGATAATCTTTTGGACACCTTGTTGTTTCGCATACGCTGAAAGGATTAAGTTTTCCTCGTCAATTCCTGTCATCGATAAGAAGGCGTCGTAGTCTGTAATGCGTTGTTCCTCTAATACATCGTGGTCCGTACCATCCGCGTGAATCACCGTTGTATGAGGGAACGCGTAGCTTAATGTTTCACAGCGTTCTTCATTCACTTCGATGACTTTGGTTTTGATTTTTGTTTGTTTCAACATATTGAGTAAGTAATAAGTGATACGTCCACCACCGACAATCGTCGCAGAAGACACACTCTTCGTTTCTTGACCTGTTAATTTTAAGAAATTGCGAAGGTCTGGATACGCCCCTGTAATAAATACATGGTCTCCTTCTTCAAGCGTTGAATCCCCATCTGGAATAAAGCTTGGTCGTTACGATGAATCACACAGATTAAGATAGATTCAAAGCGATTACGCACTTCTTTCAGCGTTAATCCGGCAAGTGCTGATCCTTCGTTGATTTCTAATTCAAGCAAGCTGACACGGTTTCCAACGAAATTTTCTACACTTAATGCAGAAGGATAATTAAAGTTATTCGCGATATCACGAGCCGTTGAAAGCTCTGGGTTAATTAGTAATGAAATCCCTAGACTTTCACGAACGAGTTGTAATTGTTGTGAATACTCAGGATTACGAACACGCGCAACCGTGTATTCCGCACCAATTTTCTTCGCTAAAATAGACGCAATAATATTAATTTCGTCCATTTCTGTTACAGAAATAAAGATGTCACAGTTTTCTACCCCTGCTTCTACAAGAATGTCGTAGCTGGCACCATTTCCGCAAATCCCCATAATATCGAATTTATTTAATAGTCGATCGATTAAATCTTGGTTTTTATCAATCAATACAATGTCATTTTCTTCCGTTGAGAGCTCCTGGCAAATCACTTCGCCGACTTTCCCCCCACCGACAACAACAATTTTCATTTTGTTTCCTCCAGATTGAAAAATCTTATACCTTCCTATTTTACCTTTCTGGTGCGAAAAGGTCAAAGTTTATCTTGTTTTCTAAAGGGGCAAAGCGTGTTACACTAAGGTCGGAGGTCATTATGAACGAACACGAATTACAACAATTAACCGAGGAGATTTCAAGAGCGTCTTTTCACCGAGAATTCACGCACAACATTACCTATAACAAACGCCTGCGTTCTAGTGGCGGTCGCTATCTTTTGAAGACGGGAAATATCGAGATTAATCCCCTTGTCGAACAAGAACTGGGGCTAGAAGCTTTGATTGGCGTAATTAAACATGAACTCTGCCATTACCACTTGCATCAACAGGTGGCGGCTATCGTCACCGTGACCAGGACTTCAAACGCCTGCTTCATCAGGTAGGTGGAAGCCGCTTTGTCGAACGAATGAAGGAGCCAAATTTCATTTACGAGTGTACCGCGTGCCATCACCGCTATCCTAGAATGCGCAAGATGAACACGACTCGCTATGTATGTGGAAAATGTCGTGGAAAATTAATCCTTTTAGATTGAAATTCCAACAAACATTTGATAAACTGAAATAGTTCTGCGGTCGTGGCGGAATGGCAGACGCGCTGTCTTGAGGGGGCAGTGGGTGTATACCTGTGCGGGTTCAAGTCCCGCCGGCCGCATAAATAAAACGAAATACCCTAGATGATGGTCATCTAGGGTATTTTTGTGCTTGTAAATCTTTTGGTTTATTGACGTTGGCGCAGTGGTTAGTGACGTTCGAGTTCGCATCCTTGAAGTTGAACTCGGGCTCACAGGACTGACGTCCACTTCCCGTAGTAGCCGCACGACTTGTTCCAAGTCCCTTGCGTTACTCCGGTCCAGTGATTCAGTCCTAAGCGTTCGCCCTCGTATCCTCATCTCATCGTCACAAATTCCTCTGATCCTGTTGGGTGAATCGCTACTGTTGCATCGAAGTCGGCTTTGGTTGCGCCCATTTTAATCGCTACGGCAAAGCCTTGAATCATTTCATCAACGCCATATCCAATCCCGTGGAGTCCGACTACTTTTTCGTCAGCTCCTGCTGTGATCAGTTTGAAGCGTGCTTGTTGGCGATGGCTTGTCACGGCTGAATACATTCCAGCAAACGTTGATAAGTATGCCTTCACATTTTCCTCGCCATACTCTTTCACGGCTTGTTCTTCTGTAAGCCCCACAGTTCCAATGGCTGGGTGTGAGAACACGACGGTTGGAATCGTTGTGTAGTCCATCTTCGCGTTTGTTTGTCCGTTAAATAAACGTTCTGCTAGTGTGCGTCCTGCTTTAATCGCTACTGGCGTCAATTCTTTTTCACCAGAAACGTCACCTAAAGCGTATACCCCTTCAGCTGTCGTTTCTTGGAATTCGTTGACTTTGATAAATCCGCGTTCTGTTAATTCCACTCCTGCTGCTTCAAGGTTTAATCCTTCTGTATGAGGCACGCGTCCTGTTGCCCAAATCACTTTTTCAGCAGCAAAACTTGTTCCATCTTCGAAATGAATTTCTACACTTCCATTTTCAAGTTGAACCAATTTTTGTGGCACTTTATTTGTATGCAATGTTGGTCCTGATTTTTCCATTTCCGCAACAAGAACTTCAATAATCGAATGGTCGAAGTTACGAAGTGGACGATCGCGGCGAACGAATAGGTCTGTCTTCACGCCTAATGCATGTAAAACACCTGCAAGTTCTACGGCAATATATCCAGCACCTAAGATGGCTACTGATTGTGGCAACTCATCCCATGCAAACACATCGTTAGAAGTGCCGCCAAGTTCTTTTCCTTCCACGTTTGGAATCGCAGGTTTTGCCCCTGTCGCAATCACGATATGGTTGGCACGGTACTCTTCCCCATTCACTTCAATCGTGTGGGCATCGACAAAGCGCGCGTATCCTTTAATCACGGTTACGTTGTTTCGTTCAAATGTTCCATTATAAGAGTTACGTGAACGGTCGATATAAGCTTCACGGTTTTTCTTGAGTGTCGCAAAATCAAACGTTACATTTTCTGCAGTAAATCCATAGTCTGGACCATAGGCGTGAATCGCTTCTGCAATTTGCGCTCCAAACCACATAATTTTCTTAGGAACACAGCCGATATTTACACAGGTTCCTCCAAGTAAGTTTCCTTCTACTACGGCTACGCGGGCACCATGCATGGCTGCACGGTTTGCTGTGGCAATACCGCCACTACCGCCACCGATAGAAATCATATCAAATTCCTTCATACGCTCATCCTCCGTTATTTCGTCACACTCATTCTATCAGAGCGCTTTTGCTTTTGTCTTAAACCCTGCTCATGGAATAAATTTAGGCACAGAAAAAATGATTACTGCAAAGAATTAACACTGTACTCTTTGGTCGAATTTTTAATAAAGAAAAGTTTATATGAAGTAGACGCAGTAGCTGATTGGATTAAGCTTCATCATTTATGATTTGCTTAATCCTAATCAGCCTTGCGGGGGTAAGACTACGAAGCAAAAAGGACTCACACTGTGAGTCCTTTTTTATCTTCTGTCATACTCCCAGGCTTCTTCGTAATCATTTTTGGTAATTCTTATTTTATGAATCTAAGTTAAAAATACTCTGATAGAATCATGTGCCAATAACGGCCTCTTCGCTCCTTACTACTGTGCTAGTAGTTTGTTTGTGCTTTTAAGTCTGTCTTATTAACGCCTAGACTAGAGCTTTTCAAGCCAGAGGGCACAGAGTGTTTGGACGGCTGGGATACTCGTTGTGATTGAACCGTGGTTATCGTATGCCTTGTACCAGAGTTTGCCAGTTGAGTCATAGGCGTATTGGTACACGACGAGCCAGTGATTCTTATATGGGCTACCTAGAGCGGCAGTGGTTCCTACGACAACAGGAACGCCGTCTTCAAGAAGTCCTGGCACGACCTTTTCACTAAATAAATTAAAGTGTGTCTTATAACCGTATTTCTTCCACTCGTTATTGAGTCCGCGTTGGACGTCCCAATAGAAAGTTCCACGATATGGCAGTGCGTATTCAATTGACGATTCCATCCCTTTTAGAAGCTCGTCCATCGATTGTGTAACGACGCCTTCACGTTTTGCCATGAGAACTGTTAAGCAAGCAGCCGCATACGTTCCGCAGACTCCTGGTGTCTTTTCATTCACATAAGCTTTGAACGGCTGCATCTCCCCTTCAGGAAGGCCTCGCCATTCAACCTTTTCTTCTAAAGTGTGTCTCTTCTCCCACTTCATTCGCATTCTCCTTATTGTTCAATAATGATCGTCTCTATTTTTCAAAATGATATTCTTTCACTTGTAAGTTTTCATCGAGGTCAAATACAAGCGGAGTTCCTGTTGGAATCTCGAATTTCAAGATTTCGTCTTCGCTAAGGTTGAGTAAGTATTTCACCAAGCTGCGAAGTGAATTGCCGTGCGCTACGACTAGAACGTTCTTGCCGTCTAATAAATCCACCGCAATCTTATCTTGCCAAATTGGAAGCACGCGTTCCAAGGTCGTTTTCAATGTTTCGCCTTGAGGAAGGTCCTTCACTTGTAGATGTTTGTAGCGTGGGTCTTGCGCTTGTTTGGCTGCTTCTTCCTCGCTGAGAAGTGGAGGCATTACGTCGTATGAACGTCTCCAAAGCAACACTTGTTCGTCGCCATATTTTTCGCGTGTTTCTTGTTTGTTGAGTCCTTGTAAGGCTCCATAGTGGCGTTCGTTTAATCGCCAGCTCTTTGTTTCTGGTATATAGTCTTGGTTTAATTCAGACAAAACGATATGACCTGTGTGGATGGCTCTTTTTAATACAGATAAATACACATGATTGAATTGGATGCCTAATGAGTGTAGCATTTCCCCTGCGTGATGCGCTTCTTCTACCCCTTTAGGAGTTAACTCCACATCGCTCCAACCGGTAAATAAATTGAGGGCGTTCCATTCACTTTCTCCATGTCTAACAAATACTAATTTCATGTTCATTCCTTCTTTCTGAATTTCTACTTATATTGTACGCCTGTTCTCAGAAAGTTTCAAAGAACGGCGCCCGATGTGTTGCCATTTGCCCTAAATCGTCATTTAGTGGTAAATAAGCTGATATCTATTTCATTAGATGATTGGTAGAAACACTACCTGAAAGGAACATTATGAAATTACTAACGATTATCGAAAAGATAAAACGATTCTCTAATCAGGACTTAGCGCTGTACTTACTCATTATCAGTAGCTTCCTTCCGTTTTATCTATTCCTAACATTGTTCGTCTTATATATCATCCTTCTCGCCTTTACGGGAAAATTAAAACAAGTCTTTAAAGACTTAGCGCAGCACCCGTTCCTATTGGCGTTTATCGGATTTAGTTTTATCGTATCGATGGTAGCCGGCAACTATATCGGCGCTGTCATCTCGGTTGGATTCGTGATGTATGCGATATTCTTTAAATACTATCAAAGACGATTGACACCGGACTTTTTCCATATCGTTCTACAGACGGTCTTACTCCTCAGCATTTTCGCCGCGGGATTTGCGTTCTTAGAACACTACGAAATCGTTCATAAATTTAACTACACCTTCCTATCACCAAAGATGCAAGTATGGCACCAAAACCGTGCGGAAGTAACCTTCTTTAATCCGAACTACTACGGCATTATTTGTTGCTTCTGTATTATGATTGGCTTCTACTTACTCAGCATCACGAAGAGTTGGTTCTGGAAGTTCATCGGCGCTGTCGCAATTGGTATTAACCTATTCGGCCTCAGCTTCACTCAAAACAGAACGGCTTTCCCAGCGATTATCTGTGGAGCGATTATTTACCTCTTCACGACAATTCGTAGCTCGAAAGCATTCTGGCTTAGCATCGCTGCATTTGGAGTTGGACTCATGTTCCTCTTCTCAAATGACATCGGTGTTCGGATGGGAACGCTCGACTCTTCCATGGAAGAACGCGTTTCAATTTGGAATGCCGGCATGGTTCTCTTTAAACAAAATCCATGGTTCGGTGAAGGGCCTCTGACCTACTTGCATAGCTTTGCAAGAATCGGCGCTCGCTACCACGAACACGCGCACAGTTTATATATCGATACCATTTCAAGCTACGGGATTATCGGAACATTGCTTCTTGCGATTTCTACCCTTAAACCGGTACGCATGCTTTTAGAAATGAGTCGCGATCCAAAGAAACGTCCCATCGTTGGACTCTACGTTTCCTTTATCGTTGTACTCTTCGTTCACGGTATCTTCGACGTAGCTATCCTTTGGGTACAAAGTGCATTCCTATTCTTACTAGTGATGACAAGTATTCCAATGTGGATGAAACAAGAAGAAAATGTTATGCCACATAAATAAACGACAAAAAATAAATCCCAAGATTCACTGCTGTGAACCTTGGGATTTTTTGTGTGCTTTTATTTCGTTAAGTTACGGATGTTTTTGAAGATGTCTTTATGGTTTTCAATCTTCGTATCATTTCCGATTACGACAAACGCGTTTTGGTCCATGATGGCTTTCATCGTTGGAGCGTATGCGCGTACCTTTTCAGGCGTTGCCGCTAAGATTTCATCGCGGAACTGTTGCACTTTCTCTTGTGTCAAATGAGTGAAGTAACGCGTGAAGGCTACTGCCCCTTTTTGAGCGGCTGAAAGTGGACGGTCAATCGTGCTGAATGTACCAATCAAGTTCTTTTCAAACTCAGCCTGAGACAAGTTGAAGTTTTCTAAGTACTCTACTTGTCCATCATAACGTTCGAGCGTTTCGACGATATTCGGGTCGCGGTAAGAAAGGCCTGCGACGTCCCCTTTATCTGTAATCACACTCATACCACCGTATGCCCCACCTTGAACACGAACCGTATTCCATAAGTAATCGAGTCCTAGAACAGATTTCAAGAATAAGTTCATTCCGTTCACTGGAACACCAAGAAGCGTTTGGTTATATCCTTTTGCGACATAGTTGATTTCTTGCGCTGTCTTGAACCCTTCGTTTAACACTTCCACTGGATTTGTGAAGGCTTGTTTTTCAACTTTGTGGTTTCCAAGATGCTTGAAGAAGTCCTCTGACACTTGTTTGAAGTGGTCGAAGTCATCTTTACTTCCGACAAAAGTTGCCACTAATTGGTCTGTTGTTAAAATGGTTTCTAACACAGCTTTCAAACGGTCGATAAACGCTTGAGGGTTCGCATCAAAACCAGCGACTACATCGCAAATGAAGTCGTAGTAGTCGATTCCTTCAAGCGATTGTAAGTATTTCGCGCCTTCGTAGTAGTAAGATTCTAGACGACGAAGTGCCGCCACGTGTGACCCATAGTTGAAGTTCATCTCTAAGTCTGCTTTCACATTGAGTAAGAGCTCTTTGATTTTCTCCACATCGTCTAAGTTTGAACGATGAACGATTTCTTCAATCAAGCTTAAGAGTTGTGGTTGGTATTCAGACAAGGCCTTACCGCTCACGGTGAATTTAGGATAGTAGATGTTGTCCGCTACTGATTCCGTGATGACTGTCGCGTTTGTACCGATACCTCCAGTGTAGAAGTCGATTTCTGTGCTGAGGGCTTCGTCTGTGAAGTTTTCGGTTCCAACTTCCCCTAGTACTTCCGTTAAGAAGGCCACGACTGGAATGTCTTCTGTCTTCACGCCTGATAAATCGAAGTAATACTTCACGTAAGAAATGCCGGCTGTGAAGTCTTCATAGTGTAAGAAGGTTGGTTTGCCTTCTGATGCTTCCACGGTTAATGGTAAAGGCTTCACTTCGCGGTCGATATCTTCAATCGAGAGTTTTGGTAATTTCGCCAAATCCTCTTCCTTATCTGGAGTCGTTTGACGTTCAAGAAGTTGTTGCGTTTGTTCCACAAGAGCTGCCACTTCGGCGTTGGATAATGACGCTTTATAGGCTGCTAACTCTTCTTTCAACGCTTCATCTTTGCGGTCTCCAAGTCCTGGTTCTGGCGCTAACGTGATAACCGCTGCATGCGTATTGTCGAGTAATGTCGTTTGGATTAAACGTTCGAAATAGCCGTTTGCCATTTCTTCTTGCATCTTATCTAACACGCGTTGGTATTCAAACGTTGCGAATACATCCCCGCCGTATAACCAGCTTGTAAGTGAGTTGAGTGAATACAAGATTCCTTTTGGCGTTGCTCCTTCGAGCGCTGTTAATTCTTTATAACGGAAAGCTGCTTTATTAAGAGCTGCTTGAATCGCTTTTTGCGGAATGCCTTCAGCCACTAAGCGTTTCAACTCGTTTTCGATAATCGACACGAATTGGTCTTTAGCTTCTGGGTTTGTATCTTTTAAGACGATTTCAAAGATTGGTGAGTAGGTTGCTGCCCCAAATCCACCAGACACATCTGAACCAAGGCCTGATTTCAAGAGAGCTTTCTTAATCGGAGCCGTGTTAGACCCAAGAAGGAGTTCATCTAAGACGCCAAGCGCGATGAGTTCTTCAGAGTTGGTTCCCTTACCTGCTGCCCAAATGTACGCTAAGAGGGATTTGTTTTCAGTAGGCTCGTCTTTAGAAATCGAGAATTTCGCTTCTAATTCATGACGGGCTTCGAATGGTGCTTGTTCCACAGATTCGAATGAGTATTCTTTTGCTTCAAACGCATCGAAGTACTCGGTTAATTGCGCGAACGCTGTGTCTAAGTCCAAGTTTCCATAAAGCGTCACACGCGCATTACTTGGGTGATAGTACTTGTCATGGAACGCCACGAACTCTTCTTGCGTTAACGAAGGAATAGCAGCTGGCATCCCACCAGAAATATGTTTGTAGACCGTATCTGGGAATAACGTTGGTTCAAACAGACGGTATAATTCAGAGTCTGCTTGTGAGAACGCCCCGCGCATTTCGTTATACACCACGCCTTTGTAAATCAATTCATCATCAGCGTTTTCTAAGTGATAGTGCCACCCTTCTTGCATTAATATTTGTGGATCTTGCTTGAAGTTTGGATAGAATACCGCATCTAAGTACACAGACATCAAGTTGTTGAAGTCTTTTTGGTTACGAGACGATACCGGATAAACCGTCTTATCAGAATAAGTCATCGCATTTAAGAATGTATTCAGCGAGCCTTTTAATAACTCTACGAATGGCTCTTTGGATGGATATTTCTTCGAACCATTTAACACAGAGTGCTCGATAATATGCGCAATCCCGTTATCATTATACGGTGGCGTACGGAACGCAATATTGAACGCCTTATTATCGTCTTCGTTTTCAAGGTATAAGACCTCTGCGCCAGTCTTATCATGTTTGTACAAATAACCGACAGAACGAATATCTGGCAGGTCTCTTTTTTCAACTAAAGAGTACCCTTTAAAATTCTTTGTCATAAAATTCCTCCTTCAAGGGTTTTCACCCATTCTACCACTTTTAGCGCAAAAAAAGAAGATAAGGGGGCTCTCTACTTCACCTATAGAATAAAAAAACTCAAAAGTCACTCATCACAGTGAATTTTGAGTTTTTGAAAGTTAATAAATACAAAAGTCTTATTTAACGGGATACTTCTTAAGATTCTTCACTAGTTTTTTAGCAATGATTTCATCAATATCCATATCTAACTTTTCAGCAAGTGTATAACAATAGATTAAAACATCTGCTAATTCTTCTTCGATGTCTTCACGCTTTTTCTCCACAACAGATTCTGGGTCAGTCCATTGGAAGATTTCAAGTAATTCAGCAGCCTCAATTGAAACCGAAAGAGCTAAATCTTTTGCATTATGAAATTGTCTCCATTTATGATCATCGTGAAACTGATTAATCAATTTCATACTTGGGTTATTTTCATTTGCCATTATTTTTTTCTCCTTGTCTACGCATTAATTCTTCTTGAAGCGCTGGATCTACCGCATAAATATAAAGTCCCTTCACTCCACGAGTCAATAGTACATTCAATTCATTTTTTAACAGTCGTTCCCCGAACTTCTCTTTTCTTCCATCCGATAAAGTTCTATTTCTGACTGCTTTTTCATTCTTACTATTTTCCGGAACAAACTGAAATTTTCCATCTCTAAAAACTACAGATGGTCCAATTATTACTCCTACATAGTTTAAATCAAATCCCTGAATTGTAAAAGTCGAACCTACTTCACCTATTGTTTGCGGCTGTTCTGCCCATGCTAAAGATTTATAATTGATTGATTTTTTATTCTCTTTCTTCAACTGTAAATTCCATGGCATCGACCAATCTCCGATAGTAACATCCCAAGTACCTTCCTCTTTCTTGTTACCACTATATTCCCAGTCAAATGTCGCAACTATTCTAGATAATCCAATATTTTCATTTTTGTTTTTTTCAACAATTGCTGTTTCTAGTTCTTGAGGCGATTCAAAAATACGTAAATCATATCCTAACTCATCGTGAGGAATTGGTCCTACTTCTTGCAAATCGATAATATTTCGAATCCACTGCACAGTCTCTTTACTTGAATGAATTCGCATTTGGTTCTTCAATTCAATATAATTATTTTCGTTTTGACACATTCCCTTATATTTGTCTAAGAGTTCATCTTCCCAAATTTGTTCAGTCGAAAGTATTTGATTTTCATCAAAAACAATCACCACTACTTTGGCTTTTTCTAGAAGATCATCTAATTGATTTTTCCCTCTATAAGATTGTTTACCTTGTGTCCATAATAAATGAGCTTCATCTACAATAACAACATCAACTGGATTTTCTGATGAATGGTTGTTAATAAAACTAGTTGGTTTCTGAACATACTGCTCTTTGATACCTAGTTTTTTTGCAATTTCTTTGTAAACTGTCAACTGTTGTTCATGATTGACTAGTAGATATGTTGAAATTCCACTAAAAACAGATTCACCCTGCTCTTTTTTACTTTCTCGGAACAAATCATAAAAGAGATTACTCATTAGAACTGTTTTTCCAGAACCAGCCTCACCATTTACCATAATTAGTTGGTGCGGAGTATCTTTTCTAGTATTAGCTACATTTTCAAAAATCTTGAGCATAATTCTATCTTTTGTTTGTAACTGTTCTTGAGTTAATTTATGAAATGGAGAAGCTTTAAAAACAGCTGCATCCTCTATCCGTCTACGTGTTGGAAAAATAGTATTATTCTTTCGATGTAACTCTCCCCATATTTTTGAGAAAATTGGTTCCATCTGATCAGACGTATAATACTCATTCTGTTCATTCGTACGACGATTATAGACCTGTTTAATAGCATCCACACTACTTAAGTAATGCATCAATTTATTTTCAATATCGAGTGTCAGAGATTTGTTAAATAACTCGTGCCCAATCACAAACATATTGGCATCATCTCTATTAGACAGCTTTTCCCAATCTTCTCGCTCTTTACTATCTTGCTTAAGATGTTGGTCTGTACGACGTCTGATATCAGTCGTTTCACCAATATAGACACAAACCTTCTCTTTTTCTGGATGATGAACAATATAAACTGTCGGATAATTAAAAATTAGTTTTTCATGTTTTTCTTGAACTCCATCATAATGAGGTTCCATTTTATGCTCATACTTTAATTCGTATATAACAGGATTCGCGATTCTTTCCACCATCAAAGCTCCTTTTTTCGTAGTAAATTAATCATAATACGAATTAAAGCAGTTTTCAATTTGAACTTCTAACTTTTATCGTATTTATCCCATGAGAATCTTAAAATGTCTTCTCTTTCAGCTTTATCTCAATCTCATATCCATTTTGTCGAGCTAATTCCACAAGCGTCATAATAGTTGGATTATGATGTCCTGCTTCTAATCTTGCTAAAAAGGCTCTCTTTACTTCTAACTTTGCTGCAAATTCTTCCTGTGTTAATTGATGATTTACCCGTAATTGAATCGTTCTCAGCGCTACTTTTAGAAGAGAAACTTCTCTAAGTAAGTCTTCTTCGAAATTAGGGTAAATCGATGAGAACTTCATGAACTTTCGTGTTAAATAAGAAGTCACTACCATCCACCCCTTCTTTAGTCCTTGATACAGGTATTTTCAAACACTGTTTCCCTTTATAATAGCATCCCCATTTTTCGAGCAATTCTGGCGTCACGCCTTCATCTTCTAAGATTTTATAGACTGCTGCCAATTTAATCATCTCGCTGTATTCGAGCGTCTCTAAACGATCCACTTTCTTTTTATCAACCCTATATTTCTTACCCATACCTATTGCCTCCTTTGAACTAAATGTAACATATAAGTTACGTAACTTATATGTTACATTTTGCTTTTTTCTAGTACTATTTTGCTAAAAAAAGACTTACAAAGGATACTTGTTCCTTCGTAAGTCTAAATAATTATTTGGGATTAAATCATTTTTGCCATTCCGATACCGATACGTTCCACAATGGACGTAACTAGCGCATTCCCCATAAAGAAATAACGCATACGATCGTTCACTTCGCTCACTGTCCCGTCAGATAGTTTCTTGTATTTTGTCCAATCACAAGGGAAACATTGTAATAACTCTGCTTCGGTTGGAGTTAATAGTCGGAACTGATTGCCTTCTTTTAAGAAGTGCGTTGAACGGTTTACACTACCCTCGCTTGTAAGCATTGTACGTCCTGGTAATGAAAGGTCATCTGTTTCGCTCATTCCACCTTCAGAGAAGATATAAGTAAATCCTTCTTCTGTCGTACGTTCAATTTTCTTTGGTCCACGCAAGTATTTGAATTTCTTAATCTTATCTTCGTCCTGAATCACATAGTTTTGAATATATTCTTGATAAGCTTCCTCACCATGTTTTTCAACATAATACTCTTTAGCTTTTTGAACTACTTCTCCTAAAGTCATTGCTTTTTCGAATACAGGAGTTGTATCGATGGTGTAATAAATCCCATCCTTCATCAAACCTGTGTTCCAAACTTTGCCAGTAAAGTTATTCGAAATATCTACAATATACTCTTCAGAATGCGCATCTAGTTCACTAAGTTTTTCTGTATAAACACGATTCTTATTCGCACTATTTTCAACAGGAAACTGCGTTGCAAAAAGACCTTTTTTATAAATATATGACTCGAATGATTCTGGTGATAAATCTTTAATGCCATGTTTTTTATCGAAAGCTGTGTCGTTTTTATAAATAAAGAAGAACACACGACGACGTCTTTGAGGTGCACCGTAATCTGCAGCATTAATCACACGCCATTCAACGGTATACCCCAACTGATTGAATGCTCCAAGCATAATCGCAAAATCACGTCCACGTTGTTTAGACGGTGATTTCAGTAGGCGGTCCACATTTTCAAGAATCAGATATTCCGGTTTGATATGATTCACTGCACGAATAATCTCCCAGAAAAGAACTCCTTTTTTACCTTCGATACCCATTTCGTGCTTTTTACTGCGCGCTACTGAGTAATCTTGACATGGAAATCCGCCGACAATCATATTCACACCATTCGCCTTCATTTCATCAAAATACTCTGATGAAACTTGCATGATGTCTTCATTACTATGATTGATTTTTGGGTAGTTGTATACTCCAACTTCAAACGCATCTTGCGCTTTTCGACTAGGTTCAAATTGATTCGTATCAGTCACTTGGAAAAATTTTTTATTTAATTTTTTGTTAGCCTCATGAAGACCAACGATAAATCCCCCAACGCCATCAAACATTGAGAATACTTTAATTTTTGACATGATTACCTCTTTCATTTTCATCCAAAATTTCTCTATTACTATATCATGAATTCAATATTTGATCAACTGATTTGCTAATCCCACTCACCACGTAAAATTTCTTGTAGGAACTTCTTAGGCATCCAAAATGAATGCTTCGTAATTCTTCGTCCATCGGGCAATGGATTCGTATCTGAGAGCTTCCCTTTTCCGACAAAGACATCTTTTTCAATCTCGTAATAAGAATTTGAAGCATGAATCTTTGTAAATAAGAATGGATTCGCTTGACTTTGCGGGAAATTAGTCGAAACTCCCTTATCAGACTGCGTTAACTGTACCCCGTCAGAAATAATGGTACGTGTTTCATTCCATACGCGTTGTGCTTCATCCAGTAAACGTTCAGGAAATCCCCAGAACTTCACTTGATTTAATACATACTCACCTGGCGCTTCTTCCTTAAAGACGACAAACATATAACGTTTATCACAAATCTCTTGGAAAACATGAGACTCTTCCCAATTATCATTTTGTGCTAACTCGATAAAATCATAAACCTTAAACGGAGAGTCTTCTTTAGGCAGGTCATCCTTATTCACTCGAATGACTCTCAGATTCATATTTGCTTTTTGAAACTCTTGTGTATTTTCAAGGTCTCCAGTCAGTCCAATCATTTTTCTGATGAGTAAACTATTTTTGGATTTGGAACGAACAGGAACATCGAACGCATCATATAAATCTTCTGCTTTCCATCCCTTATACTTCAAAATCTTTTCTTCAATAAGTTGAGTAAAAGTTTTCTTCGTACCTTTTGCAGTGGCTAAGACACTCTCTTGTTCATGACTAGCAAAGATTTTGTGATTAATTAAATACGTCATGTAACTAGACTTTAATTCCCACGCTCGTTGTTTCGCCATCACATCACTAAACGGTTGTTTTTTCCAGTCTTTCCCTTTACCGGCTCCTTTTGTACAAGTGGATAAATAGTTCCCATCCGATTCTGATAATTCGTGAGCTCGTCCATCTTTAATTTTCTGAGTGATTCGAGCATAGTCATCTAAAATGACATTCATATCTTCCTCGAACCATTCAAACAGGAACACTTTTTCAATCATATAATCATAAAGCGTTTGTTCCGGAATCAAACCATTATAAAACAATAAAAGCATTTTTGAGCACTTTTTCCACAAATGAGATTGATAGAAATCATCTAGATTCTCTTCAAAATAATTAATAATCGTTAAGACTAATCTTTCTTTTGCGGAAATAGTCCCATTCTTATTAACTTTGAATGGAGTCACCTTAAGTTCTACTCCAATTTCTTCAAAGTCAGCTGCAGTGTTACTATTAGGCTGATATCCAAAGAAATACCGTTCTATATAATTTCCATACTGTCCCTTTGAAGATGGCTTAATCTCTTTTTTCTCATACTCATTAGCTTCTTGATTTTGAAAATCGTCGTATGTCTTATACTCCGCCTCGTCATATTCTTTTAAAATATCTGAGAATTTTCGGTTGAGGATTTTTTCAGAATACTGAATCACTTCTTCTAAATTTGTATTGTCATAATTAAACAGTTCTTGTCCCATACACTTATCTCCCTTATTGTAGTTTTATTGTACATGAAAAACTACATCGACATAAATAAAAAAATAACCACCAGGTAACACCGGTGATTATTTTTTTCCAAATTAGTAGACTATTACTTTTATTCTAACCCCTCATATAATGGATTATTAATAAAGATCTATTCCTGCCTTTTCATATCTGGAATAAAAAAATCTTCTCTATTCCAATTTTCAGGCATCATTTTTTTCTTGACAGCTTTTTATCTTCTTCTATTAATATTAATGCTAGGTAGTAATATTTACTTACCAATTCTTCTATTTTTTTAAATCAAGTTGATTATTCAAAAGCCATTTCTTGAATTTCTTTTTCAATATATTCGTACTTTTGGAACCATATGCTCATATGTAAATTTACAATTTCCATTTTCGTCTCTTAACCCATTTTTCAATTCTTTCCATGCTTCACTACTCATAAAAATCTACAAAGAGTCTATAATCTTTTGGCCACTTCTTATTCGGATTTATTGATTTAAGTGTAGCTTTCATTTTCTTCCAATTATTTTTTTACTAAAAAGTACTTATACCAGCATCTGAAATAAAAACTATGATCATTATATAAGGAAATCCATTTATCTATTAAGACTTCATTCTCTTCATTTTTCTCTCAAATTATTATATAAATCATATCTAGCTTTATAATGAAAAATATAATAATTTAGAAAAACTCTTCAACATTAACTGTTCTAAATTTGGGTGAATAATTTACTTGCATTACAAAAAAAGCTCCTTACATTTTATTTCAATATATTTCTACAACCTATAAATATTATCAAAAAAATATTAAGATTTGACTGGTTATTATTGATAATGTTAGTTAGGAGAAACTATGGATTGGAAATTTTCTTTAAAAATCATTAAAAAGGTTTTCTTGATTCAAGATAATATCTAACCATTGATTCTACTAAATTTTTCTTAGAGTCATCTTTATCAATTTCTAAATTTGGAAAGGTTAAAAATTCTTTATCACTTAAATAATTATACCATGCTGTAAGGTCGTTTAAATGCTCAGTTGCAAAATTACAAAGCGAATCTACGTCCTTTACAGCGTCCATTTTGATCATAAAACTTTCATCTGAAAAAACAATTTCATCTGTTGATTTTTTTTCAGCTATAATCATTTGGAGTATGGTTGTCAAAATATCTCCTCCATTTTCATGTTGTTGAATAATTGCTTCACATAATTTATAGCCAAAAAAATTCTGATCTATCCAATATTTTTCATCAATTTTCTCGTTATCAGCGTTATCACTATACATTTTTTTCTTGATGTCTAAGAAAAATTTAATAAAATATCTGTTCTATAACTACTTAGATTATTTTTTTAATAACTGTAATAATTTTTTTAACTCAATTTGTGTTCGATGACTATAACTCATTTCAAGCTTATAGTTCTCAACAAATTTTTTTATCCTTTTCTTTTTCAACTTCACCTAACTGCAAATTATTTATTGCAACCTTAACTTCAGGTTTTAACATTCCTTCCTCACAATCAAGAGAAACTTCTATATAATTTTCAATATCAAACGATTCTTCATACAAATTTATTTCACTTTCTTCTGCACACCTTGATTTTTTTGAATGGTTAGAAGTATTACATTCTTTACAACATTTTATAAGATTAATTGGCAAGATACATACCCTATAATCACCATTTTTCCCTTTAGGAATAATATGTTCAAGAGTAATTTGGGTGTTAAAAATCGCCTCACAAAATGGACAAATTGCAATTTGATTATTATTTTCAACTTCAGGGAAAGAATTTATTAGTTTTTGTCGAACGTGATTTTTTTATACCACTGTTTTTAATCTTTCCGCATCAAAAGGTTCACTACCATCTTCACGGAACTGATCTAAATCTAAACGATATAATTCTTTATCTATCCTTTTTCTATACTCTTCATCAATTTGTACTAAATATTCCTTTAATTTATCTTTTTCAACTTGCTCACACGGTATCGCATCTACTACATCTTGAATATCTGGAATGTCACGATTTACTCTTCTCATTTTTCTTTATTTCCGTTTCTACCATATCTTTTACAATTAAATATTTTAAATAGGCTTCATCGCCAAGAAGTTGTATATCATCTTTAAACAATATTTCATCTAAAGATACAACATTTTCATTTTCGAGTGTAATTAATAATTCATTTAAACGTTCAGTCAATAGGCTATTATAACTGGTCATTTGCAAAGCTACTCCATATATATTCTTATATAGAGTATCTAGATTCTGTCCATATGTCTTATAATGAATTGGTTCAATTTTATGTTCAGAATCAATTTTATATACGTTACAATGAGGGATTTCCTGAATTATAATAGGAGAATGAGTTGCTATTAGACAGAAAGCCCCAGTTTTTTGAATGACATGGAATACTGCTCGTGTAAAAGCTTTCATCATTGGGGGATGCATGAAAATTTCGGGTTCATCAAATATAACTAAGCTACCAGGATTTACAGAGAAAACCAATTTTGTTAAGTATAAAAGAATCGTCACTTGTCCAGAACTCAAACAATTGATGAGCTCGAAATCTTCAGGTGTAATATCTTTTGTAAGAAATGTAGACCTAATTTTATCCGCCCATTTTTCAAAAGAAAAATATTTTAAACTTTCATTCCATAATTCTAATTTTTCGTCTGAAGCAATTAAATCTAAAATTAGTAACTGAATATACCATATAAAACTATCCTTAATCTCTACCTTTACATCCTCAGGAAGCCAAACCCCGTCTTCAGTTTGATAAGTATCATAGGTCGATTTGATATATTCAATTAACTCATTTTTCTTCCATATCTAATTTACTTAATAAATCTTGCAATTTTGGATCTTGAACAGATGAAAAATCCCACTCTTTCATATACAATGAAATCTCCTTCTTTTTCAATATGTTTAGCTACATTTTCGTCAAAAGGACTTAAAGAAAAATGAATAATTTGAGAGAATTTGTTATCCTTGTTTTAAATGTTGTTTAATAATAGTTCGAATTTTTATACGACTTTCCACTACCATTTCCTCCAACAATTCCATAAATTCTCAAGGGTAATTTTGAAAATTTATTTTTTTCAAAAACTAATGTACCCTTTATTGTTACTAAATTCATACTCAATTGTTGGGTTATGATTATCCATCGATTCAACACTTGTTGTTATTGATTGTGGTTTGTAATTTGCCAACGGATAATAAATATCTTTGATTTCTTTTATATTAGTTGTTCTTAAAAATGAACTCGACAAGAAATAGATATATTTATTACTCATTTTGTTCAGTCTATCTAGTCTTGCGATATCAAATGCTAGGTCTTTAGAAAGCTTAAACCACTCTTCTCGTAATTCAAATGAAAGGTATTTTTTTAAAAAACTATAGTATTTAATTCCTCCAATCGAAGATAAATAGGCAACATTAGGTCTTTTTGGAAGTCCCTTTTAAATATCTAATCATTCCTTCCGTTCTAGGATTCACTCTTATTTCAAAATGACAATCCCATATATACATATCCATTTTCTTATAATATCCAAAGTCATTCCAATTATTAATTTTTAACTGTAAACAGTCTTGAAATTCTTGAAGTGTTTTAAAAGAAACTATATCTTGAATTTCTTCTAAGATTAATTCTAAATCACAAGTATCTTTGAAAAAGTGTTAATTTAAAAATCTCATCTTCAAAAAAACATTTTTTTATGTTGAGAAGGTTCGCTACTTTTTAAGATGGTTTAATTCCATTACAAATATATGTGTATCTTTAATTTTTAGAAATGTCTTTTTCCTTCAAGTAGAATAATATAATCATTATCTTTAAATTTAAGAGAATGTATTACAATCTTTTTTTGATTTTTGTAACACTACCTCTAAAAAATATAAAAATGAGAAAAAAAGAATATTTAAGATTAATACTTCTATCAGTAATTTCAACACTACTTGGCTCGCCTCTATACCAACTAATTTCTTCAAATTCATTAACGATACTATTAATTATTTCAAAAAGTATTCAAATGATTTCCCTCCAAAAAATAATATTACTTACATTTTACACAGAAATTATAAGTATCTCATTAGTAAATTTTATAATACAACATTTAAGATATATTCTTTCAATCTTAATTCGTTCCGATGCTCATGGTTTCTGGTAAGGTGCTGCCGCCGTCGATGACGATTTGGCTTCCTGTGAGGTAGCTGGCTTCGTCGCTTCCAAGGAAGGCGAAGAGTTCGCCGACTTCGAGTGGGTCTGCCAAGCGTTTCATTGGCACGCCTACTGCGATGTCTTGGATGGCACTTTCTGGGTTATCTGGGTTGGATTCAATGGCCATCTTTTCAACCATTGGTGTACGCGCATATCCGAGTTGTGAGCAGTTCACACGGATATGACGGTCTGCGTATTCGACGGCCAAGCATTTCGTTAAGCCAACGAGCGCTGCTTTAGTCATGGCATAGGCAGATTCTCCGGCATCGGCTACGATATCCCCTGTGACGGATGAGGCAATAACGATGCTACCACCGCCTTGTTCGAGCATATAAGGGATGACGGCTTGACAGCTATTCCATACGCCTTTGATATTCACATCGATATGGAAGTCGCGCATCTCATCGCTCATTTCTTCAAATGGAGCTAATCTGCAAACCCCAGCGTTACAACAAGCCACATTCACTTCCCCGAAGGCGTCTTTTGCCTTCTTGGCTGCTTCTTTCATATGCTCTTTATTGGAGACGTCTCCGACATAAGTGACGATTTGGGCGCCGTAAGTTTCTCTTAATTCTTTGGCCGTTTCTTCGACTTCTGGTAATAAGTCGACAAGGCACATTTTAGCGCCGTATTTGGCATAGACCGTTGCGATTCCCTTTCCGAGTCCAACGGCTGCTCCAGTGATGAGGGCTACTTTTCCTTCTAATTTCTTCATGGTGTTCTCTCCTTTACTTGAACTTTTCTACACCTCCAGTGTACCTTTTTGAAAACGTTTTATCAATCTTATTTTCTATGTTTTTGAGTTTTTATCCTAACCTTGTTTGTTTTCTAGAAATGACCTCCTTTTATTTTGCAATTCACTTCTATTTTCAATACGATAGAGTCAAAGAAATTTAGGAGGTGTTCAGATGGCAAAGTCTGAAATCCAACCGCTACAAATTGACTCCAGTCTAAAAGAACAAGCAGAAGCCCTATTTTCTAGCTTGGGTATGACTCTAGAAGAAGCAGTCACTCTCTTTTTAGAGGCATCCATCCTGCATGGAGGATTCCCTTTTCCAGTTGACCAGACTCGTTATAATCACGAAACCGAACTAGCCCTTCAAGAAGCACGTGACATTCTTTCTGGAAAGCTTCAACACTCTTCTACTTCTGTCATTGAATTAATTGAAGACTAACTAGCAGTATCCTGTCACTCCTCGGAGTGGCTTTTTTGTACAAAAAAATCGCCTCCCAGAAGGCATTCCCTCCTGAAGGCGATGGTGTCTTGTTTTGTTATTCTTGCCCTTTAACTTCCGGCGTTGCGACATCCTCACCAAACCATTTCTGACTGATTTGTTGGAAGATGCCCTCTTTGTAGAGTTCCTTGAAGGCTTGGTTCAGCGCTTCGAGTAATTTTTTGTCGGCAGGCCGTACCCCTACCGCAAAGGATTCACTCTCGAATCCTGAAGGAATGGTGTCGTATTGGTCGGCAATCCCTTCTGTCGTGAGGTAGTAGTCCGCGTATACACGGTCGATAAGTAAGGCGTCGATACGGTCATTCTTCAAGTCGATAATCGCCTCATTCACGCTTTGGTATTGGTCAGCATCCCCGCCTTTGACACGGTTCTTCAACACTTCTGGATGTTCTTCAAAATCCAACATCCCCGAAGACCCGTTTTGCGCGCCAAGGACTTTCCCTGTCATGTCTTCTACGGAGTGGATGCCACTCGTTTCTTCACGACCAAGATTTGCGTATTTTGCATATAGGGAATCGTGAAGGCCACTTTCTCTCGGCGTTCATCTGTTGCGGAATACCCATTCCAGATGGCGTCAATCGTGCCGTTTTGGAGTTCCGTTTCCTTCATATCCCAGTCAATCGGTTGAAAGTGAACCGTGATGCCGAGTTTCTTCGACACGTACTGAGCGAGTTCGATGTCAAAGCCGGCATAGTCGCCATTCTTCTCCTCGAAGCCCATCGGAACAAAGGTATTATCGAAACCGACCGTGATGCTTTTTTGTTGTTGATATTTATCCCAGTTATCGACTTTTGGATTACTTGCAAGTTGCGTGCAGCCTGCAAGACTCATTACCGCCGCCCCTACTAGCGCCAAAAGCCCTAGGATTCCTTTTCGTTTCTTCATAGCGGCCTCCTATTTGGGTTCGAACGTCAATAATTCGTCCGCGATATTTTCAGCAAAGGTTAAATCGTGAGTGACGACGATTTGCGTCATTCCAAGTTCTTTGTTTTGGAAAATTAATTTCTCTACTTCTAAGCGAAGAGCTGGGTCAAGCGCTGATGTTGGTTCGTCATAGCCGATGATTTCAGGGTCAATCATCATTGCACGTGCCAAGGCCACTCGTTGTTTTTGCCCTCCTGAGAGTGAATATGGGAAGTCGTCTTCATGACCTGCTAGGCCAAGTCTCTCTAATAGTGCGCGTGCCTTCGTATCGGCTTCAACTTGGGACATTCCGTTCATTTCACCGGTGAAATCGTTAAGTTTTCTAATACGGATAAATGTGGGAATAATTGAAAGTCTTGGAACACAAATCCAAGTAATTGGCGCTTTGAGAGTTCATCGAGCGCTAAAGGTTCGCCATTATAGAACACTTCTCCAGAGTCGATTTTTTCAAGGCCTGCTAACATGCGAAGTAAGGTCGTTTTCCCGCCTCCTGAAGGTCCAACAATCGCCAAGACTTTCCCTTCGTGAATGGTTAAATTAAAGTTGGACAAGATTTGTTTGTCGCCAAACCGTTTACTAATATTGCGTAATTCTAACATCTACTTGTCCTCCTATTTATAATAACTGAATTTCTTTTCAATGCGTTTGGCCACAAGCGTCACAACCCCGATAACAATCAGGTAAATCGCCCCTGCTAGAAACATCGGAACGAGGCTCGCATCGCGGTTAGCTGCGGTACGGCTGGCCAGAATCAGGTCTGAGATTCCAAGCGCGTATACAAGGGACGTATCTTTGACAAGGCTCATGATTTCATTGAAGACACTTGGCAAGACAATCTTCGTCACTTGTGGAAGAACAATATAGCGAATCGTTGCTCCTGGCGTGAATTTCAACACTTTCGCCGCTTCATACTGCCCTTTTGGAATCGTATCGATCCCTCCGCGGAAAATCTCCGCAAAGTACGCTGCATAATTGAGCGTGAAGGCAATGAGCGCTGCCGGTAATCGGTCTAGACGAATGCCGACACTTGGCAAGACGTAATAAATAAAAATGAGTTGCAATAACAGAGGCGTCCCTCGCATCACCCAGATGTAGATGTGGATGAACCAGTTGAGTGGCTTCCATTTCAGTTGCATCGCAAAGGCAATGAGAATGCCAAGTGGAATCGAGAAGATGAGCACGAGTGCGAACACTTCTAATGTCGTCACTGCTCCGTGTAATAAGCTTGGTAAAATTTCGAGTGAATAGGACAAATAAAGGACCTCCGTTTTGTTGATTGATGCAATCAAGTATAGCACAACTCATTTATTTGAAAAAGATGAAAGTTTCATGAGAACGGTCTCATTTTTCAAGTTTTTTCAATTCTTTCAAAACAAATAAAAACCGCAACTGGATGCGATCGGGACTGACCCCAAAAAGTGAGAATTTAATAAAAACACCCTAGGGCTACCGTCTCCGGTATTCAACCGGAGACAGGTAGTCCAATTTTTGTTGGATTCTTTTTTCATTATAATATTTGATGTAATTTTCTACAATTTGAATTACAATAGAAGATGAAGTTATTACTTCATCTTTTATGTAGAAAGCTTCGCACTTTAGCGAAGAATGGAAGCTTTCGATGGGTGCATTATCTGCGGGAGTCCCCTTACGGGACATACTGCGGATAATGCCTTTTTCTTTACATAAATTGTAGTATTCAGCAGAAGTATAAACGCTGCCTTGATCACTATGTAGTAGAACATCCTTAGGTAAATCAATTTGATTTAATGTATCCAATACAAACTTAGTATCCTGTTTTGAGGAAATTGTATAAGCAATGATTTCTCCATTATGTAAATCCATAATGGAAGATAAATATAATCGTTTAGGACCAAAAGGCAAATATGTGATATCAGTAGTCAATTTTTGCATAGGTTTATCCGCTGAAAAAAATTTCTATTCAGAGTATTGCCAGTAATTGAGAAAGGTTTACCTATTTTGATAGCTTTTTTCGGCTTCACTGCACAATTCCAACCATTTTTCTGCATAATCCGCTGTACAACCTTATGATTAACAATCTGATTTAATTCCTTCTGAATCAAATACTTAATCTTTCTGTATCCATAAATAAATTTGTTTTTTTCTTACAAATTTTTACCAATAGTTTCTCAATAACTGATGGAGAAAAGTCTTTCTTTTTCCATCGGTAGTAAGTAGATGTAGGTACATTAAGACAAGAACAAATTAAATGTACCGCATATTTATCTTTCAATTCTTCCACTAACTTTACAACTATTTGAGGCGACACTTCCTTTCCAATTCCTTGTATTTTTTTAATATTTCTAATTCAACTTCTTTTCTTTTTAATTCTAATTTTAATTGATCGATTTCTGAAAGTTCAGCCATCCCTTTTTCGTAAGAATATTGTTTTCCCACCTGTTGGTGGAAACGATGAGTTTCACCATTTTTATACCATCTAAACCATGTTTCTACTTGAGTTTCATTTTTTATGTTTAACTCCTGCATTACTTGTTTTGTAGTATATCCCTGTAATTTCATTTCTACGGCTTTATTCTTTGTATCGACAGAATAGGCTACACGTTTTTTAACCATAAAAAGACACCTCCATGTGCATTTGATAATATTGTACCAAATCCAACTTGGAGGTGTTTTTATTTAATTCTCATTTACGGGGGTCAGTGCCATCCAATTGCGGTTCGTTTTTATTATTCGAGTACGCCTTGTTCTTTCTTACGACGTTCTTTGATTAAGTCTTTGACCGAGATAAGGACCACGGCAGCAAGAATCATCGCCATGCCGACAAAGTCAATCGCGAAGAAATGCTCGTTCATGATGAGAAAGGCAAAGAACACCGCAGAAATCGGTTCGACGGCTGCAATCAGACTGCTCTTCACCGGCCCGATATAGCTCGTCCCTTTTAAAAACATTGTGTACGAAATGATCGTTCCAATCAGGATAATTCCTGTTAGTGCTGCAAGAATATCCACGCTATACACAAGTTCCATTGTCGTAAGACCGCTCATCGGGAAGAGAATCACCCCTGCAATGACCATGCCCACTCCAATCACCGTGAGACTTCCGTACTCTTGAATGAGTTTAATCGGAAGCATGATGTAAATGGCGTACGTGAAGCCACTAAAGATGCCCCAGAAGAGCCCGAGTGGTGTTACGCTCAGTTGATTGAGTTGCCCGTGTGTGGCAATGATGAATGTCCCCAGAATCGCAAGGACAATCGACGTCACTTCAGATGCGGTCGGTGTCGTGCGGTTTTTCAAACACATATACACGAGAATAATGACCGGACAGAGGTACTGCAAGACGGTCGCGGTTCCGGCATTACTGAGGTGAATCGCCTCAAGGTAAGTAAACTGGTTCATGAAGAGCCCGATAAACGCAAAGAGCGTAATCTTGGCGTAGTTCTTCTTTTCCTTGAAGAAGGCGACGAGTTGCCCCCGGGTGAACGCGTAGCTCATCGTGAGTAGGCAGACTCCGGAGATAACGAGACGTAGGTCGGTCAAGGCGAGCACGCCCATACCGTGTGCCATCAAGTATTGACCACACGCGCCACTCATTCCCCAGGCGATCCCGGCAAAGAGCGTCATCAAGGTTCCTTTAATAATTTGATTTTTTGGTTGGTTTGGTTGTTCTGTCGTTTTCATACCACCGATTATAGCACAATCCGCCCTCTTCCTGTACCTTCAGTTGCTGGAAAATGTAATTATTAAGATTTCAAGTTTACCCTCAAGAGATTCATTTGTTGCAGTCCCATTTCACCCTTATGACGAAACTGTGAAATTTATCGTATGAAATTGCGCACTCTACTTATTTTTGGTACACTGGGAAAGGATAATTTTATACAAGGAGGTTTTTATGAAACATACAGGTAAAGTCACGCTCTTAACAGCTGCCCTCTTCGCCCTTTCGGCACATGCGGTTGCTGCAGAGACGACGCAAACTGAAACGACAGTTCAACCGACGACTGCGAAAGTCACAACGGTTCAACCAACGACAGAAGCGACAACGAGTTCAGAAGCTTCTCTTCCGAAAGATTCTAAAAACGACGTCGATATTCATGTGTATAAGCCAGGAGAAGAACCAAAATACACTGGTCTTTACAAAGCTGACGGCGAAACATACTACCAAGTGGACAGTAAGCCAATCACGAATACATGGAAATGGCACGGAGGACGCTGGTATTACTTTGGCACTGACGGAAAGATGTTGAAATCAACCGTTACTCCAGATGGCTATCTTGTGGACATCGAAGGGATGCTCGTTAGTCCAGGCTGGAGCTACCAAGGTGGTAAATGGTACTATGCTCTATCTGGCGGAAAAATATTCCGTGGCGACTGGAAGAAAATCGGTGGCGTTTGGTACGCATTCCACGATAATGGTGTGATGTACTCTCACGAATGGAGCGGCAACTACTTCCTAAAAGCAGACGGTGCGATGGCCGATAATGAATGGGTCTTCGATAAAAACTACAATAGCTGGTTTTACATTAAGCTAGGCGGTATTTATGCACGTAATGAATGGAAAGGCGACTACTACTTAAAAGGTGGCGGCTATATGGCCAAGAGCGAATTCATTTACGACAGCAAGTATCAAGCCACTTATTATCTTGATGTATCTGGCAAATATGTTCGTGATCAATGGAAAGAAATCAATGGCAAATGGTATCACTTCCGCAAATATGGGGAAATGGATACGAGCAAATGGATTGGCTCTTACTACGTCAAATCTGACGGTGCGATGGCCGCAAGTGAACTCGTTTACGACCCTACGTACAATAGTTCATTCTACTTTGACGAAAATGGGAAATACCTAAACAAACAATGGAAAGAAATCGACGGCGACTGGTACTACTTCAAAGACGGTGGCTACATAGCCAAAAATGAATGGGTCGGCTCTTACTTTATAAAAGGTAATGGACGTATGGCGAAAAACGAAATGCAATACGACCAATCGACTGGTTCTTCATACTATTTCAAAGAAGACGGAACATTCGCGAAGAACTACTGGGCAAAAGTCGGTGGCTACTGGTACTACTTCAAGGGCAACGGAAAAGTCGCGCGTAAAGAATGGATTGAGAATAAATACTACGTACTTGATAACGGTAAAATGGCGACTGGTACGCATATCATCGACCACTATCAATACGTATTTGACGGGAGCGGAAATGTCTTGAGCAAGAAAGCAGTTGATATCGGTTGGGTCGAAAAAGATGGCAAACGTTACTTCTATAATGGTGCGAGTCAACGTCTTGGGGACGAAACAACCAAAAAGGTCATGGATATCAGCGAACACCAAGGACAAATCTCAAACTGGGAAGGCATCATCAAGGACAATGATATCGATGCAGTTATCGTTCGTATCGGTTACTCTGGGGCCGAAGATAAACATCTCGCCCACAACATTAGCGAGTTAAACCGCCTTGGCGTGCCTTACGGAATTTACCTCTACACTTATGCTTCTACAGAGGCAGAAGGTGTAGAAGATGCCGAACAAACCATTAATTTAATTAAGAAATACAATATTAAACCTACTTACCCTATTTACTTCGACTTAGAAGATTGGCGTTATACAAACGGTGCAAAATCTGCGCCAACGGATACCGCTACTTGGGTGAAAATCTGGAAAGCGTATCGTGACACAATGGCCAAAGCCGGATACACAAATGTGCGCATTTACAGTTATCAATATCTCTTACAAAATCGTCTAAACGATCCTGAAATCTTAAAATACGTGGACTGGGTGGCAGCCTATACTCCACAGCTCACCTACCAACTTCCATACAGCCAACCAAGCTGGGGCTGGCAATATACCGACAAAGAATTTATTCCTGGTCTTGGAAATGTGGATATGAGTGTATGGTTCGGACGTTAATCGATACTTTTAGGCTCTTTGTCAAATAGTGTTGATGAAGAATTTTAGGAAGGGATTAAGCAACTAATTGTTGCTTAATTCCTTTTTGTTTTGGGCCAAACATTTTTGTTATTAAGATAATCCTGTTTCTAAAATGGTAATAGTTTTTAAAACCGTAGGCATTTCTTTTAAGCACTTTTATTTTATTGTTTATTCCTTCGATAGGGCCATTTGTTCTAGTTGGATACTCACAAGTATTTTGAATATATGGCAAGTAAGTCATAAGAGTCTTTAATACTCTTTTTAACCCAGGAGATAGGTCTAATTGCGTAGCTGCTTCAATCGTTTCCTTGAATTCTATATAATCTCTATCCTGTATACATTCACGAAGTGAATGTACAACCTCATAATCATGTTTAAGAGATGGATTGTTTTCTAAGATATAATCCACAATTCCTTGGGTTGTCATAAAGCTTTCAAAAAGCTTATAACGATTATATTTATAGTTCTGAAGTTCATTAGGATTCTTTAAAATTAACTTCCAATAATGTTTTAACTTTCGATATAATTTAGCGTCTTTATAACGATGCTGATTCATGACACGTACCCGAGTTCGATTTAATTCTCTATTTAAGGCTTGTACGATGTGAAAAGGATCAATGATAATTTTAGCGTTAGGAAACATTCCTTTTATTAATTGAATGTACGGTACGTACATGTCGATAGAGATGGTTTTTACCTTTAATCTAGTCTTAGGCTCAAAACGATAAAAATATTGTTTCAAACTGTAAGATTTTCTATCTCGTACAACATCGACCAGCTTGTGTGTAGTGCTATCACAAATAATGAAGCTCATATTACTATCGGAAGATTTGACGGATTTAAATTCATCAAAACACAAATGCTCAGGTAAATCGTGTAATGGTTTAATCGTTAATAATCGTGCTGTATCATCTATGATACGTCTTACAGTATGAACTGAAACATTTGTTTCTTTTGCGATATATGTTTCAGATACTGTTTCACTAATTTTTGATTTGATTTCATTTTTTAATCGTTTAGAGATATGACAGTGTTTTTCTACGATTCGACTAGTGTCTGCAGTAAATGAAGAGCCGCATTCTCTACAGAGAAATCTCTGCTTGCGTAGATTTAAGTAGGCCGGAAGGCCTGAAACAGAACAGAGAGTGATACGAGATGTTTTCGTGCCGTTTTTAACGATATTATTATTTTGGCTAACACATCCACAGACAGTACAAAATTCTGGTTTATGCGTATATGTAGCTGAATAAAATAAAGATTTTCTCTTTTTAAATATCTTCTCTTGAACTTTATTATCCCAAATCATGTTTTTATCTTTGATTTGTAGTGTAGCTTCTAGTATATTGTTCATATGGTCATCATCCTTTTGTTTTAGGTTTCAGCGCTTTTAATATAATGGATGTTGGCCTTTTTGTATACACTAAAATAGGGTTGGTGGAAAAATTCCATCAACCCTAAAAATTATAGAACCTACTTTTAGAAAGTCTCATTCATCGAATGAGACTTTTTATTTTCGGAGAAAGTATGAAATTTGTTTTAGGTAATTGTGTCTTTCATTCATTTTTGGTACACTGGGAGCGGTGTTCACGGCTCTAACTACGCTGTTCTTCGTGAAACAGTTAAACCAGCCGTTCTAATAGAACTTGGGTACATGGATAGCCCTGAATACAAGAAGATTAGCGATGATAAATACCAAAACAAACTCGTTGAAGGGCTTGTTAAAGGGCTTCGCAACTTCTATAAAACAGCTAAATAAATAACTTTAAAGTAAAAAGGTTGGCACTCGTTGCCAACCTTTCTTTTTTTATGCGTTCCCCTTCTTCTTCATCGTTCTTCGCTCAAACTTTCACTTTATAACGATTCCATTTAATGATAGAATAAAGGTAACCAACTTTAGGAGGCACGTTTATGTTTTATAAGATTAAGAAGATGATTTTAGGATTCTTGGCCTTTGCCGCTCTACTCCTCATTGCAGGTTGTCAGGCATCTACACAACAAGGACCTAAAGCTCCACAAGATTTAACTAAAGACCAACAAGGAACGTGGTTATGGACAGAGCAACAATCAACTCTGCAAAAGGTATTCCTTGCAACGAATCTCGAGCCCCGAGCTGCAGCATACATGTTGGATGACTTAGATATTGTAAAAATGACGATGACAATTAAAGACAAAACGGTTGAATTGAAGTATCGTTTTGATTATCTGCGCATTTACGAAGATCAATATAAAGGCCTAGGTCTGAAGACTCCTGATTTCAAAACTTACGTACAACAGAAAACAGAAGACTTTAAAGCCTATGTAGCGACGCTTCAACATACAAAGATTACAGTCGATGAAGCAAACTACGCTTACGACTATACGCTGACTGGAACCATTGATCCAGACAATCATACGATTACTTTCCCGGAAACTCCAACATTCCTAAGCAAAATTATCTTAGGGCCTAATACAAACCCACTAGAGGCCATCACGTATACCTATTCAGTGGACGGAAAACAAATGACGCTTTCTGCGGAAGGCAAAAACGATAAAGGCTTGAAGCTTGTGATGCGTCTTCGCTTTAACTACACGGAAGAGTCTAAATAGAAGGAGTGATGAATGATGAAAACGATGAAAAAAATTTCGCTATGGATGATGTCGCTTCTTACTCTTCTATTCGTTGCAGGATGTGCTGAACAAAAGCCAGAACAAACGACTGCTGAAACCACAACTGAGTCTCCTGTACCAGTCGCTCTTGAAGGTGAATGGCAAGCGATCGACTTTAGAGATACATTAGAACGTACATTTTTATATACTTACAAGGACGCGTATACCCGATTGAAAGTAACAGAGGCTTTCGAAGATGTCTCTCCTACGTTAACCATCGAGGGAACAAAGGTAACTTATACCTACACTGTAGATATGAATAAATACTTCGAGTTCTATGCTGAAGCACATAAAGATATTGCTAAAGACAAGGCACAAGCTGCTAAATTAATTGCCGCCCTTGCCCAAAAAAATATTAAGAAGTCCCAAGACTTATCTGGAACTTATAATGATGAAACTTATATCTTCAAAGGAAAACAAGAAGGTGGCGTTCTAGACGCAAACGCAAAAACGATTGTCTTCCCGGATGTTCCAAATCTATTTGGTATTCTTCCACTTTATATTTCTTCAACAGAAGTCCCAATTACGTATCATTATGAGATCAATGGCGATATTCTTACGATGACTGCTGAGAAGGTCTATAAAGAAAATGGAATTCATTTGGTATACCAAATGAAGTTTAAGAAAGTACAAAAGTAATTTATTAAGTGCACTATTAAAATACTTTTGAACCTTTGGTTCGTAATAGTTATGATAACTGCTACACCGGGTTGAGCCTTAAGTCTCAACCCTAGCAAGCTTCAAAGAGCGGGTAAAAGTTGAAAACTTTAACCCGCTCTAATTCACATTGCTTGTTTGTCGCGGTTATCATAACTATTACCCAAAGGTTCTTCGTATTTTAATAGACTTAAAGAATTCTTCCTTACACAATTCTTCTTAAGAATCTCAAATAATCGCTTCCTTCTACTAAAGACTTTTGCTCTTTTCATTATGTTCACCGTTCGAATGAGGCTCGCTCAAAGTTTCACTTTATAATCATTCCAGTTAATGCTAAAATATAAGTAACAACTTTTAGGAGGTAACTCTATGTTTTGTAAGACAAAGAAGATGCTTTTCGGATTCTTGGCGTTCGCTACTCTACTCTTCGTTGCAGGGTGCCAGAGCCAAACGACCGATTCTAAAGCACAAAATACATCCCCACAGGAATCCTGGGAATGGACTGAACAACCTTTAACGATGCAGAAGATTCTCTTGGCTATGAATATCAAAACATTTGTTGCCGCATATGTGGTAGAAGACTTTAACGACGTAAAAATGACGCTCGATATTAATGAGAATACTGTCGAATTGAAGTACCATCTTAGCGTGAAAAAAATTTATGAGGATGAATATAAGGGCCTCAAACTGAAAACTCCTGATATGGATACCTATGTTAAAAATAATTTTGACGGGTTCAAAGAAGCTGTTAAGAAATATCAACACGCACAGGTTACAACAGACGATGCGAACTTGGCCTATGACTACTCTTTAAAAGGTGAAATCGACAAGGAAAAACATACGATTACCTTCCCTGAAACACCGACTTTCTTAAAGGCACTTGTCATGGGAATTGGCATTGATCCTTTGAAACCTATTACGTATAACTACACAGTGGATGGAAATCAAATGACACTCTTTATCGAAGGCGATATTCAAGAAGGCTATCCTCGAGAAATGCGTATTCGTTTCAATCGATTAGGCGGACAATAAGAAAGGAGTGGCAAACATGAAAAAATTTACTTTATGGATGGTTTCCCTCTTCTCTCTACTGTTCATTGCAGGATGTGGAAACGAACAACAACAAGTACAACAAACACAAAGTCAAACTCCAACCACAGAAGCTCCAAAACCTGCTTCTGTTGATGTGGAAGGAACGTGGCAAGCTATCGACTTTAGAGATACTCTTGAGAAGGTATTTCTACTCAAATACGACGATCCAGCCAGCCGCTTGAAGGCAACGGAGGCCCTTAAAGACGTGGTTCCAGTGCTCAAGGTTCAAGGAAATAAAGTTACATTCGAATACACCGCAAACATGTCAAAATTCTTGGATGCGTATGGTGATGTTATTGGTAAAAAACAATTTAGCTACAAAGAAAATGCGATTAACTATATTGTTGGTTTAGCAAAAACGACATATGGTAATCTCAAATACCATACGGTTGATTGGGATGAACAAACATCGACGGTTAAATCTGTTTTAAAAGATGGCGTTATAGATACAAAAAACAAAACGATTACCTTCCCGGAAGTACCAAATATTTTTGCAGTCATTCCACTGTATCTCACCGACCAAGAAACCAATGAAGTATCAATATGAGATTGTTGGGGATACGTTGACGATAAAAGCGGAACGCACATTGAAGGAGCAAAACTTGCATGTGGTGTACCAAATGAAGTTTAAGAAAGTTCAAAACTAATTCACTGCCCTTTGAGATTTTCTCAAGGGGTTTTTGTGTGGAAAAATATAGAGCTTACGCTCTATTAAAATACTTCGGAACCTTTGGGTCTGTATAGTTATGATAACTGCTACACCGGCTTGAGCCTTAAGTCTCAACCCTAGCAAGCTTCAAAGAGCGGATAAAAGTTGGAAACTTTAACCCGCTCTAATTCATCTTACTTGTTTGTCGCGGTTATCATAACTATACCCCGAAGCTCCTTCGTATTTTAATAGAAGCTAAAAGTTATTTTACACAGAAAAGTCCTTGAGCATCTCAAAACTTTAGTGAACCTGCCAAATAAAACTTTTCCTCTTCTCATTTTGAATAATCAGTGAAATTACGGGGCAACATTGTAAAATTCGTGAAAACCGTTGCAAGCAAAAATTGTAATCGTTATAATTTAAATATATTAGAATCACTCTATTAAGGAGGTCTAACAATGATTAGACATTATAAGAAATTATTTTTAGCATTTGTTGCTCTATGCTCAGTCTTCGTACTGGCTTCTTGTTCAACAGAACAAAGCAACTCTCAAGGTGCCGCTCAAACAGAAGCGCCAAAAGTAGAAACCATTGATGGTGAATGGGAATTAGTCAATACTGTTGATGCGTTATCGGAATCTATCGGAGCCTATACCCTCTATGCACTTAACTTTGGACGATTGCTTGAATCTGTCAAAGACTTCAAAATGGACTTGAAGATTGAAAACAATACGGCAACGATTAAATACGATTATAACATTGATAACTTTATTAAAGCTTTCTACACTTTCTCAACAGACGCTAAAGGAAAGACTGAAGAAGAATTCAAAAAACTCCAATATGACTCTCATGAAAACCTCGCAGCCGACTTTAAGAAATACAAAGTTAGCATGAATAAAGATATAGGCGTATTTAGCTACGAAGCAACGGGTTCTATTGATCAAGATGCCAAAACAATGACCTTTGATGAAGGAATTTCGTTAGCGAACTCATTCTTCTTCTCATTCGGTGAAAACCGCATTTCGCCAAACACATATCATTACGAACTAAAAGATGACATGCTTTATATCACGATTGACGGAAAAGCGAAGAAAAATAATCTTCCAGTTCACTATGAACTACACTTCAAACGTAAAGGAAGCACTACTCAAAAAGAACCAGTTCCAATTGAAGGAAAATGGCAAGCTATCGACTTCAGACCAGCTCTTGAACGTAGCTTAGCCTATAAAGATTTCAAAAATGATGATTCGGCTATGAAACTTATCTATCCTGAAGCATGGAAAGATTTAAAACCAACGTTAAACATTACTGGTACATCTGTTGAATTTGACTATACTGTATCTCTAGCAGATGGTTTTGGAATGTTCTACGATTACTTAAAACAAAAAGACGGATCTAAAGTAACTCAAACAAAAGACGAATATATTAAAAATCAATTTATTAGATTATCAACCACTCTACAATCTGGCGCTAAAGACTTCCCAAATACAACTTATGAATTTGATAAAGATAATGCCACAATTCATTCTGTATTGAAGAATGGTAAATTAGATACAGCAAACCAAACAATTGTCTTCCCAGAAGCGATCAATATTGTGCATCTTGCAATCATGTCTATTGGACCTGTCGAAAAAGAAACGACGTATAAATACTCGATTGATGGAGATATTTTAACGTTGACAATTGAGCAACGCGATGGAAAGAATAATTTAAATACGATTATTTCAGCAAAATTCAAAAAAGTAGCGGAATAACTTATCAAGACAACTCTGAAAAAAAGAATGTACTATGAGTACATTCTTTTTTTATGTTCCATTATTTATCTTCTAAATTGGAGGCAGATTATTAAAGTGTGTTTATTCGAATCTCCATCCAAGCTAGTTTAATATACGAAGAACTGATTGGCTCCTTCTTCTCCCTGTTGAATAATGGTGAAGCGACAGAAGAAAATGGCAATTTTTGTGAAAACACTTGTAAAACAAAAATATTAGAAGTATAATATAAGCATAATACAACAATCTGTTTGAAGGAGGTCTAACAATGATTAGACAAACTAAGAAACTGTTTCTTGGTCTCTTCTCTCTTGGCGCAATTTTCGTGATTGCTGGATGTGGACAGAACCAAGCTTCAGACCAAAATGCCAATAACGCGCAACAAGCGCAAGCACAACAAGAACAAAAAGATCCAAATAATATTGCTGGTGAATGGGAATCCGTATACGAGCTCGATTCATTGCAGAAAGCCTTTTTCCCGAAAGGAATGAAAAGTTATACTTATGCGAAATTCATTGAAGCCTTTAAAGACTTCAAGATGAAATTCTCCGTTGATGGCACAAGCGCAAAGCTAAGCTATCAATTTGACTCGAAGAAGTTCGCAAAAGCATTCTACGAGATTTCAAAGGACAAGAACAAAATGACAGAAGACGAATTTGTTAGCCGTTATATTAACGCACAACCAGAGTTCGTGCAAAACTTCAAGAAATACAAAGCATCAATGGATACATCGACTGGAACTTATAGCTACGAGGCTACAGGAACTATTGACGAAAAAGCAAAGACTGTCACATTTGACGAAGGGCTTATCATTCTTGACTCTTTCCCATTAACAACAGCGGATAAAGATCACAGATTCGAACCAGCAACTTACAACTATGAAGTGAAAGACGGCATCTTGACAATCTACGCGGATATGAAGACGAAGGACAATCTTCCTGTTCATTTTGAACTGACTTTCAAACGCGTACCAAGTGCAGAAAAGAAATAGAAAGGAGACGCGACCATGTTTAAACAATACTTAAAACCATTATTCATTGCTGGCTGCTCTCTTTTAATGCTTGCCGGCTGCGGAAATCAAACTGCTACAACGACAACTACAACAACTGCTCCTTCCAATCCACTGGAAGGAAAATGGGAACAAATCGACTTCAGAAGTAGTCTCGAACGCGGCATGGGATATCTGGATTATCGATCTTCAGAAGAAATCCCACGACGACTCATCTACTCTGATGCCTTCAAAGACGTGACACCGACACTAACAATTACAGGGGATTCTGCAGTATACGATGTTACTGCAACGACCAGTGTGGCTGTCGGCAACTTCTATGACTACGCGAAGGCTAATAAGTTATCAGGTGTCCAAGGAACCAAAGAACAATATATTAAAAATCAGTATGACGGTTTGAAAAAGCACCTGGAAGTTTTTAACGGAATGAAAGGCCCTACCAGCTTTGAGTTCAATGATGAAAAGTATGAAATCCATCAAACCTTAAAAGATATTACCATTAATGAGAGTGCTGGTACGTTTGAATTCAAGAACGCACCAATGTTCATTGATTTAGTAACATTCTCAGGTAAGAAATTCGTAACACCAGTGACTTATAAATATACCCTTGAAGATGGAATATTAACACTGTCACTCGAACAAAAACAAGACCTTGACAATGGAGAATCGGTTACTCTTTACTACACAATGCGTTTCAAAAAAGTAGCGGAATAATCTCTTCCTTAGAACTGTCAAATCTTATATGAAAAACAACACCTCCACGCCTCTACTAGAGAGAGTTCATGGAGGTGTTTTTTGTTAGCCAATATGATTTCAATTTTAATCCATTCATTTATTTGTTATAATTTCTTTATAAAAAGTTCAAAGTTTGTGTGTGGAGGAATCTTATGGGAAACAAAAAATTATTGTCTACTCTTCTTTTATCGAGTCTTTTCTTGGTGGCGTGTCAATCACAAAAAGCCCCTGAAGAAACGACGACTGTAGAGACGACAACAGAAACAACGACAACAACCGTTTCGACGACAGTAGAAGTGAAACCTGATTACTCGCTTTATGACGGTATCATTTCAAAATATGCGACTGTTACGAAAAACAGTAAAGGTGATGTGGATCAATCGATTAACACGATTGCTTATCTTTTACGAAACGAAGAAATTTATACAGGTATCGACTATGCCCTTTATGACTTAGACAAAAACGGCACCGATGAACTCATTATTTCGTTTATACTTCAAAACGGGAATCATATTCCACTGGATATCTATACTCTTAAAGATGGACAAGTTATTCGTTTAACTTCTCCAGAGGTTAAACTGGCATCCATCGGGGAACGCGTTTTGTTAGATACTCTTGTGGACGGATCTCTTTTAATGTCTACTTCCTCAGGTGGCGGTCAAAATATTCATATGATTCAATATAAATTTGATTCTACTGGAACGAAATTAGAACAAACCCATGAATGGAAAATTGACCGTTCTAAAGGTGAAAAAGTACCGGAAGGATTACCTGAATCGATTAAGAAAGATGAATTTACTTACAAATCAGTTTATACAAAACCTGTAACGAAGAAAGAAGCCAGTGCGCAAAAAGGAATTAACATTGTCGAAATCCAAAACGGCGACTACTCTAGCCTAGCTGGTACTTGGAGAAACTCAAAAGGTACTACGTTGGTATTTGATAAAAATGGACTAGTGGATGAGTATTCAGAAATCTTTACAGTGAAACCTGAAAAAGATGGCACAGTCTTAAGACTTGGTGTTCGTCCTAAAGGAGGCGGCGTTGGTGGATACTTCATTCTTATAATTCCTGCTGGAGCTGAAGCCCCTAAAGTCAATAACGGCGATGGAACAACAAAACCAGCCCAATCCGATAATTCTCGCGACCGCTTATATGCTGGTCAAGATTACTCTGGAAAAGCGGAACATTTTCTTTATAAAGTTGATTAAACCAAAAAGGAATGTAGGTTAAACTACATCCCTCAGACTGAAGACAAACCCCGTTTGAGATTTGACTCAAGCGGAGTTTGTCTTTATTTTTTTGTTTAAAATTAGCTGTTAAATAAAAATTATAGAACAAAAATCCTCCCAGAATTAAACTATTTCATTTAATTCTAAGAGGATTCATAAAAGTTTTGTTTAAAGGTTATTCTCTTGTTGGTTTATATTTAAGGCTTTCTCCATGTTGTTTGACAAAATCACTCATCTCTGAGTCAGGAATTTGTCGAAGATAGAGATTGGCACGAATCGTGTCATCCTCTTCACGACAAGTAGAAAGAACAAGATATTTATCCTTAGCTGATACCTTAACATTTGGTTTTTTAACCTCTGCAGTATCATAAATAATATTTAGCTGTTTCTCAAAATCCGCATCATCATCAAAAGAAGTACGGTAAAAAGCTGTTTCTTCTGGGACAATAATCATAGCAACAGCTTCATAATAATACTTTCTCTCTGGAGTTTCAATGACAACATAAGGGTGTTCATCAAAATATTCTTGGCGGCTATAGTAATTCACATCTTTAAACATGCGGTGGTCAGGCACTTTACTACCACGAGCGTGACCAAATAACCAAGTCAATCGATCACTAAAGTCCTTCTTGTTATCAGCATCCATAAAGACTGCACCCATTAAAGGTTCGATAACGCCATCAAAGCGCTTATCCAAATAAGTCGCATTATCTGTTGTTTGAACGACTGGTTCATCTAACTGTGTACCAGGAATATATACATAACCAACTGTTTCAGAGTTTGTTGCAAGCAAGCCTTTAAATTTATTAGCGAGATATTCTTTTTCTTCTTGACTAGCAGTATAAGTTTGCTTTGGAGCCTCCTGTTGACTAGTAGTATCAGTTTGCTTTGGAGCCTCCTGAGTAACCTTTGCATCATTTAGCTTATCTCCACTTGGAGCTAGGAAGCTATTATAGATAAAGAAGCCTCCTAAAGCAATGATAGCTACTGCAACGATAAAAGCAATTATTTTAGCAATTGGTGATTTCTTTGTCGTAGAACGTCTACTCATCTTTTTCTCCTTCATCTTTTACTAAAAAAATCACTGAAACCAAGTTTCAGTGATTGGCTACTCTTTATATAAAATTATTTAACAGCGTGTGTTTTTGGAAGAGCTTTTTGATTTGCTTTAGCTTTAGCAGTTACACCAGCTTTTTTAGCAGCTTCTTCTGCTTTTTGAGCTTGGTCTGCAACACCTGGTTTAGTTGCATCTGGTGTAGTTGCTGCTTGAGCAGTTAGACCATGTTCTTTCAAGTAACGTGCGTTAGCTTGTTCTGGAGTTTCGTTCAAGATGTAGTAAGAACCTTGTGCCTTGTCAGCAGTGTTGTATGTTTTTTGAGATTCTTGGATTTTCTCGTTACGAACAGCATTACGAGCATCGTTCAATGCGCTTTCGTAAGCAGCTTTCTTTTCACCGTAAAGGTGTGATCCACCTTCAACAGCATCCAATGCTTTTTAGCCTCAACTACTGCTGGGTCTTTTTGTGCGATAGCATCAACGTTATCTTCGTGGCCACCAACATATTCGTTAGCTTTACGACCATTTTTAAACTCAGATTGAGAGTTGTAAGCGTCGTCTACACCGCCACCAGTTACTGGTTGGTCGTAAGCACCTGGAGTGTTAGCTCCACCGTTGATATCGTCTGCAAATACAGGAGCTCCTGCTGCTAATACTGCAAGAACAGCTGCTGATGTAAATAAAACTTTTTTCATGTTTTATCTCCTTTCAAATTTCTTTTTTTTTGATTTAAGGATAAGCCTTAATGATTTAATTTTATCACATATATTTAAGTTGTCAAGATTTTTTCTTAATTTTTTTAAATTTCCCTGTTGTAAAATGAAGTGCAACACAAAAGACATGTTCATCCGATATACTAGAGTTGCCAAAAACAGTATACAGGAAGATGAATATCTCCACTAATTATTCTAACACAAATCAATCATACAAACACTTATCTGAAGCTGATCGAGGAGAAATTGAAGCTTATTTAAGTGTAGAACTAAAACCTGCTGAGATTGCTCGTAGACTAGGGAGAAATCGCTCTACTATTACTCGTGAAATTAATCGTGGTTCAGTAAAACAGGTGAAACAAGTAAATAGACAGAAGGTCTATTACCAACACTATTATACAGACGCTACCCATAACCGTTATCGTCTTGCTAGGGAAGCTAGCTATTATCTGAAACTGGATTGGGTATCGGATGATTTTTTGAGAGAATTTACAGAAGTAATGAGAGTGAAACTAAGGATACATAGCGTGGATACCTTTGTTCACACCTATAGACTCAAACATGTAGATGCAGTTGTTCCTTCAACCAAGTATTATAATGAAAAAAGAATCCAACAAAAATTGGACTACCTGTCTCCGATTGAATACCGGAGACGGTAGCCCTAGGGTGTTTTTATTAAATTCTCACTTTTTGGGGTCAGTCCCTATAGACTACATTCCTTTTTTCCTTCTATCCCCCCTAAAATGGAGGCAGAACTGTGAATCGATATCGACTGAAATTGTTGCCTTTTTTAAAGTGGATCTCTACATTGGTTGTGTTTCCATAAAAGACGAAGGACCTTTGGGTTATAGTAAAGATAACCGCGACAAACAAGCAATGTGAATTAGAGCGGGTTAAAGTTTTCAACTTTTACCCGCTCTTTGAAGCTTGCTAGGAGTTGAGACTTAAGGCTCAACCCGGTGTAGCAGTTATCTTTACTACAACAACCAAAAGGTCCGAAAGTATTTTTATGGAAACACCGTTTCCTACTTAATATATCCTTGGCTTTGTAGGAACTCGCGAGCAACTGTTTCAGCGGACTTGCCTTCTACTCCCACTTCATAGTTCATGCGACTCATCTGTTCCGCCGTAATCTTTCCAGCTAAGACATTCAACACACCTTCCAATTCCGGATGTTGTTTCAACAACGCCTCTTTCATTAAAGGTGCGCCTTGGTACGGTGGGAATAACTGCTTGTCGTCTTCTAACACCACCAAGTCATAACGCGTGATTTCTGCGTCCGTAGAATAAGCGTCGGTGATTTGAATGTCCCCCGATTGAATCGCTTGGTAACGCAGGCTTGGTTCCATCGTTGCGACGTTTAAGTTCAATCCGTATACTTTTTGAAGGCCACGGTTTCCGTCTTCTCTGTCGTTGAACTCCAGCGTGAATCCGGCTTTCAATTGACCTTCCACTTTCTTCAAGTCAGAAATCGTCTTGAGTCCGTATTTTTCGGCGATGGCTCTTGGAACTGCAACGGCATACGTGTTTTGATAGTCCATCGGCTTCAAGAACGCCAATCCGTCTTGTTTCAAGATACCTTCTTTGGCCATTTCGTACACTTCTTGTGGATCATGTGAGACCTTAGGCGCTGGCTTCAACAAGCTTTCCGTAATCGTTCCTGTGAATTCTGGGTAAATGTCGATGTCCCCATTCTTCAAAGCTTCATATAAGAACGTTGTCTTCCCGAAGTTTGGTTTTACTTCGACTTTCAGCTTCGTATTTTCCTCAATTAAAAGTTTATACATATTCGCTAAAATTTCTGGTTCGGGTCCTAATTTACCGGCAATAATCAGCGTTTGTTGGCCCATCGAAGGCATCATCCCAGAAACAAACGACGCACCTAGTCCGGCAAATAGGACGATAAAGGTTGCGAAAATTGTTTTTAATTTCGCATGTTCCATCCATTTCAACAATGTACTAAACGCAATCGCCAGAAACGCTGAAGAGATAGCCCCAATCAAAATCAAGCTGGCATTGTTACGATCAATCCCAAGAAGGATGAACGAGCCAAGTCCCCCTGCCCCGATTAACGCTGCAAGAGTGGCTGTTCCGATAATAAATACCGCTGAGGTACGCACCCCCTGACATGATGACAGGCATCGCGATTGGAATCTCAAACTTCTTCAATCGTTCCCACTTCGTCATCCCAAAGGCAATGGCGGCCTCTTCTAAGCTTGGGTCAATCCCTTCGAGTCCCGTAATCGTATTTTGTAAAATTGGGAATAACGCGTAAATCACCAGCGTTGTGAGTGCTGGGACCGTTCCAATCCCCATAAATGGAATAAAGAGCCCTAATAGCGCCAGTGACGGAATCGTTTGGAAGATTCCTGCAAGTTGAAGGACAAATGCCGCAGAGCGCTTGTACGAGCTTAAAACAACCGCTAATGGAACGGCCACCACAATCGAAATCAGTAAGGCTAAGAGCGAGAGTTGTAAATGTTGCCCTAATGCTACTGTCCAGTCGCTAAAACGCTCTTGGAAGGTCGTTACGAGATTATGCATGAACGGCACCTCCTTTGAACAATTCTGCGACAAATTCCGTTGCAGGATGCTCTAGAATTTCTTCAGGTGGTGCAACTTGTTGAATTGCTCCATCTTTTAAAACCGCAATACGGTCAGCCAACTTCAACGCTTCATCCGTATCATGTGTGACGAAAATCGTCGTCATCTTAAACTCCCGGTGCAATGCCTTCGTGAGTTCTTGAAGTTGCTTACGAGAGATGGCATCTAAGGCCGAGAATGGTTCGTCCATGAGAAGCGTCATTGGTTCCGCAATCATCGCTCGAACAATTCCTACCCGTTGTTGTTCCCCACCAGAGAGTTCGCTTGGAAGGCGTTTGGCGTAATCGTCTGCAGGAAGGCCTACCTTGTCGAGTAGTTCCTTTGTTTTTGCAGCGATTTGCTCCTTCTTCCACCCTTTCATTTCAGGGATGAGGGCGATGTTTTCCGCCACTGTTAAGTTCGGGAACAACGCGATTTGTTGAAGAACATAGCCTGTCTCTAAGCGTAATTTTCGTTGGTCATGTTCTTTGATTCGTTTTTCATTTAAATAAATATTTCCATCAGTCGGTTCAATCAACTGATTAATCATCTTTAACATGGTTGTTTTCCCTGAACCGGATGGCCCCACTAACACCATAAATTCGCCGTCGTTAATGCTTAAGTTCACGTCTTTTAAAACGAGCTTTTCATCATAACGCAAGGCGACGTTTTTATATTCAATCATACTAACCCTTCTTTATTTAATTAATTTATACTCCGCTTCTACTCCCTTTTGTACAGCGGGACGTTTTGCGATTCTGTCTGCCCATTCGTTTAAATGCTTGTAGCTTTGCGCATCAAGGAACTCTGCAGAATTTTGATACAAGTGTCCTTGAACGAGGCGTCCGTACCATGACCAGATCGCGATATCAGCAATCGTATATTCGTCTCCTGCGATATATGGGCGTTTTGCTAACTCTTGGTCGAGTAAGTCTAATTGGCGTTTTGCTTCCATAGTGAAACGGTTAATGGCATACTCGATTTTCTCTGGTGCGTAGTTGAAGAAGTGTCCAAATCCGCCTCCTAAGAATGGTGCTGCTCCAGTTTGCCAAAAGAGCCAGTTTAAGACTTCTGTACGTTTAGCTGTGTCTTCTGGAAGGAATTTTCCAAATTTTTCTGCTAAATAAAGTAAGATATTCGCTGACTCGAAGACGCGAATCGGTTCATCCCCTGAGCGGTCTAAGAGTGCTGGAATCTTCGAGTTCGGATTAATCGCTACAAAGTCGCTACCGAATTGGTCCCCATCCATAATTGAAATCTTGAATAAATCATAGGCTGCCTTGTCGACGCCTGCTTCGAGTAATTCCTCCAGCATAATCGTCACTTTAATACCGTTTGGTGTGCCAAGCGAATACACTTGTAAATCTGTTTCTCCGACAGGTAACTTTTGTTCAAAACGAGCTCCTGCTGTTGGACGGTTAATTCCTGAGAACTTTCCTTGGTTAGAATCGGCTGCGCTCCAAACGCGTGGTAATTGATATTCTGTCATTTGGTTTCCTCCTTGAGTCTCTTTAGAATTATTTTAGCATGAGTCTTTACTTCTCTTTAAAACATCTGCTTACGAACACTTTCTCAAGCAGAAACTTTTGTAAATAAATTTTTTAATGTTAGACTTAATAGTATAAACAACAAAGGAGGTCTTCAAATGTCATTAGAAGATAAATTACAACAAGCATCAGGTGCTGCAAAAGAAGTTTTAGGTAAAGTTACTGGTGATAAAAGCACTGAAACAGAAGGTGCAGTAGAAAAAGGTTTAGGTAAAGCCAAAGAAGTTATCGAAAACGTTAAAGAAGGCGTTGAAGGCGCAGTAGAAGGAATTAAAAATTCTTTCAACAAATAATAGAGCCTAACAAATAAGAGCCGCTACAATTGTAGCGGCTCTTTTTTAGTTCTACTAAAAATGTAAGAAAAGTCTTTTTAGATACCAAAAAATGGATTCTCAACATATGTGTGTAATGGATATGTTGGATAGGCAACTTCTTTTAATAACTCACTTGTTACGAATCCTGGTTCTGCATCCAACACACTTGGAATACGGTTCACGATAGTTGCACAAGTATGTGCTACTGTATCAGGTTTATGCACTGAGAATACTAAGTTTGGCTCCCCTGTAATTTCCCAGTCACACATATCTCCATCATCAGCACGATAAACTTTACCAATACATTCTACTTCAATCTCAACACCTTGATGTGTATGAACAGTTGTTACAGCCGACATTCCTGTAACTTCACCAGCTGGAATTGTTCTACCGAGTGTTTCAGAATATACATCTTCGTCTAAGATATAAGGCACACTCTTTTGACTAATATCCTTGATTGTCCAATTCATTTTCGAACAAATTGCTTCTGCAGCATTCCACATATAAGATGGGAAGCTTTCAGCTGTTGCGATTTCAGCATCGAAACGTTCCTTGGTATAGCCTGCACCATGAGCTTCTGCTAAGGCTAAACCATAGTCTTCCACATTGTAACTAGCGACACCTTTAATTTTTTGAATATGGTTCACACCAGCCATCGCTAGACAAGGCATATTAATCCAATAAATATCTTGCATTCCTGAACCAGTAATGGTTACCCCATTTTCTTTTGCTAAACGATCCAAACGGTTAGTTTCAGAAGGTGATGTGTTCCATGGATAAATCGCTTCTTCGCAAGTGGTAATAACATTCACACCATTACGAAGTGCTGTTTCAAAGAACTCATACATTTCTGGCATATAAGAAAGAATCGTTACAATGGCGATATCGGCATCACAACTATTGAATACTTTTTCTGCGTTATCTGAAATAACAACGCCTGTCTTATATCCCAATTCAGCAAAATCACCAACATCGAGACCGACAACTTGCGGGTTGTTATCAATAGCACCAACAATTTCCACGCCATGATCCACCATATACTTGAAAAGGACCTTGGCCATCTTACCGCATCCATATTGGATGACACGAATCTTTTTGTTTCTCATTGTCATACCCCTTTTCCACAGTTGAAGCAAACTTCATCCGTTTGTGTATTTTTGTACAAACTTTCGTACACCTTCATTATAGCGCTTACATTTCGTAAGGTCAATTTTATCAATAATAATAAGGCAGCTGTAACTCTTTCTACAACTGCCCTATTTTCACACGTAAAACAAAATGACAAACACTACAAAAGACATCATGCAACTACTATACATCAAATCTATGCCCGTAATACTTGGGTTCAGTCTTTGAATTCTTTCTTTAGAAAATCCTCTAAGTTCCATTGCCATTGCAGTATATTCTGATTGGCGTATCAAGCGAATCATCATCGTTGTCAAAGCTTTAAAGTACACAGCTCCTCCCGAAACTCCTCTAATTCTCAAAGCTAATTTCGATTGTTCATATTCCGTTTGAATGAGTGTTAAAAAGTTAATCGCAACTAAAATACTGAATGCTATCTCAACTGGTACTTTTAATTGTTTTATGAGGCTTGCGATAAATTCATTTTTATCAATGGACGTAGTGAGACTAATCCCGACAAATCCAAGAGCTAAAATTCGGCTACTGAGTTCTAAAGACGTTAAAAACGCTCCATTTTCTATTGAACGTACAAGGGTATTTTCATTTGGATGTAAATATACCGATAGAAAGTAAATAATCGTAATGATCGACAATCCACATCCTAATTTTGCAATTCTTGACCAAGTCTGTCTACGAAGTAAGAGGATAATAACGATTGCCGCAAGCATCATCGTAATATTTAATTCCCATGATTTAGTAAATAAAATGACAATCGACAGAATAAATGAAATCCCTAATTGTACACTTGGATTAATTCTTAGGTTCATTCGTCACTTCCTCCATTGTCTTGGAATGAATCTTAATGACTTTATGGGCATATTGACGAACAAGTCGTTGATCATGACCTGTAAAAATACAAGACATTCCCTCTTTACACAATTGCTCTAATGCATTCATTATTAAGATGGCATTTTTCATATCTTGCCCATAAGTAGGTTCATCAACCAAAAGAATAACCTTATTAGGCCCTGTCATTGTAAGAAATGCAAGTCGTCTTTGTTGCCCCTGACTAATCAGCCACGGTGACAAGTCTTTTGTTTTCTCCAAGTAATACTGTCGCAATAAGTTTTCGAGATTACTTTCTCTTTCCGTATGAAACGTAACCTTAAGTTCCTCTAAGACTTTTGCACTGACAAACTGAAGAGAAGGATCTTGAAAGACGAGCCCAAGTGAAGCAAATAGCACTTTTGTCTTCATCTTTGATAAAGATTGGCCCATAATTTCGATTTTACCAGTATAAGGATATTCTTTTAAGAGTGTCTTAAAAAAGCTTGTTTTTCCACTCCCACTAGGACCAACTAACGCTATCATCTCACCTGCGTGAAGCTCAAGATTGAGATTTTCAAGAAGTACTTGATTCTTTGATACACAAATAGATACATTTTCCACCTTCAAAAGGACTTTGTTTTTTGCTGGACCACTCTTCTCTTTTAATGGCAATGTGCAAAGTAACCCGTTATTTTCTAAAAGGTGTTTATCTTCTATGGCTATTGGAAGTTTTATTTCTTTTAAGGCTCCAGAATCATCCAAGAGATACCAACGATTAATCCAATCCCAATACTCTAATCGGTGATCAATGATGCAAATAGCTTTTCCTTCCTCACTCAATAATTTGATTTGTTCCATAAAGTAAGGAATGCTCTCTTCATCAATATTTGCAAAAGGCTCGTCCATGATATAGAGAGGCGCATCAACAAGATTGGCACACGCAAAAGCCACCTTCTGTAATTCGCCTCCAGAGAGACTTGAGAACTCTCGATGCAATAAAGATTCAATCTTAAATTTTTCGGCTTGTTCTTTTACCTTTAATTCCATCTTTTCAATCGGAAATCGAAAATTTTCTAATACAAAAATCATTTCTTCATAAGGTGTTAACATCGCGAAAGAGAGTCTGGCATTTTGAAAAATTGAGCGGACGTAAGTGGTTCTTGCTAGATGCTTCATATTCATCAGCGAGTGTCCCAAGACTTCTAACGCCTCACATTGAACCTTAACTTCTTCATTTGGATAAACTCCATTGATGATATTCATAAGGCTACTTTTACCAACACCACTTCTTCCACAAATCAATACGATTTCTCCCGAACATACTTGAAGGCTCAAATTTAGAAAATAGTTCTTTTTCTTGAATACTTAATGTGGCATTTTTTAAAGATAAAACAACTTCTGAATTAGCCACGTACTTTGACAACTCCTGATTTCACCATTTGATCGCATAATAACTTACTTACAAAACCTGTAAAGAATAAAGCTGATACTAGACGAATGACAAAAATTGCTAAAACAATTTTGAAATCAAGTGCTAAATAATTACTACGGAAACCTGTCCATAGAAAAGTAAAGATAGTTGTAATCACAGCTCCAAGCATTGTTGTACCATAAGTAATATCGCCGTATTTCTTTGTCATGAAGGCAATTTCTATTCCTAGACCTTGGATAAACGCACTAACCACAACGATAATCCCAAACATGTTTCCTAGTAACACTTCAATAACGGCAGCAATGATTTCTGTAATAATACCAATTCCTGGTTTGCGGATTAAATAGAGCGTCAATACAGGTGCCATAAACCAAATTCCATAAAAAGGCTCATACCCTAACATTCCAAGTCCCATCGGTGCTAAAGCTGCTGAAAGAGCTCCTCCTGCGTAAACCGCTAATAGGTAAAACACTCCAAACAACACACAAATAAAACTAATTAATAAGTAATCCTTTAATTCTAATTTCTTTTTATTCATCAATTTCTCCTCCTGGTACATTGCATAATAACGTCACTTGTATTACAAAATGACTGACTTCTTCATTTAAAATATTAAAAACTTCTTCTAAATATCCAAACACCTCATGAACATCTCCGCCAAGAAATGTCACATAATGTCCGGTTCCAGTAATCGTTCCTTTATCGATTCCAAGATTGACAATTTTTTCAATGGTTTTCATATAGTTATCTGAGCCCAATGGATACACTGAGAATTTTCCAATGACTGGAAAATGAATACTCTGACTCTGCTGTTCATTTATACGACTTCCTTCAAATTGTAAAGGTGTATCCTCATCTACATCCCCCGGACAGCCTTTAGAAATAGTAGCTTCTAAAGAACAATGAACTCCTGGATGAAAACTATATACAAAACAAGCTTTCAAGGCATCAAAGACCTCGACACTTCCTCCACGATAGATTGTAGACGTATGATCTGTCTTTGCCCAGACATTAGACAAATCAACTTTCCTAATAGCACCAAGAATAATATCAATAAAGTTATCTGACATAGGTGCTAAATTAAAACGAGTACCAGTAATTGCCAGATGCGAACCTGGAATTCCAACACGACAATTACCGTACGACACATATTGAGACATAAAAAACCCCTTCCAGACCTAAAAATCCTGAAAGGGGTAAACATTTATAAGTGTATATAGGCATACTGCAAAAATAAATACAGTAACGGACGACATTGTAAGATACTCTCTACGCAACTATGATGTTGATCAGATAATATTGGTCTGTTTATAACACTCTCAGCCTCCCTAACGAGACTCCCAAGATCTTAATTATTTAATTACAGGGATAATCATAGCATTGTCTCTTCGTAAAAGCAATGTATTGAGCTTAGCCACTGTTAATCTCTTTTATAAAATATACTCTGCTAATAAGCGTTCGAACTCGCGGATATTGATGCCGCGTTTCAATTCAATTTTAATATGGCCTGCTCTTGTCCACAATTCCACCTCTGCCGTGTAATCGAGGATGCCCGCATTTTCTGTAGACCACATATTTACTGCGCTATACGGTAAGGAATACATTTCTACTTTCGTTCCTGTTAGTCCTTGGACGTCTTTGACAATCAAGCGTTTATTCGTGAATACCGCTACGTCTCGTACCGTTTTGAAGGCGCGGTCTGCCACCTCTCCTGTCACAAGAATTTCTTCGATATCGCGTGGGACATCCACTTCTCGGTAGAAGACCCATTTGAGTGCGGTTGTTTCGTTTTCCATTTCCATATCCAATCCCCAACTTTCTAGTTATAATACATCTACAATTTCCCAAAGAATATCCTTCCATGTAACCTTCTTACGTCCATTTATCGTTTCGAATAGATGGTACACTTTCAGATGATTGTCATTGCGAAATACAAAATCGAAGCGGAATTCGCGTCCGTTTGGAGAAATCGCATCGAACTTAGTTTTATATTTATCATGAACTGGGCTTACGGGATATTTATTAAACAGCATGCGACGCTCGTCCCCTGCTTCCTTGAGACAGTTCTCAAGCTCCTCACAAAATTCCACAAACATCTGGTAGAGCTGTTCCTCGGAAAGTCTGCGACTGCGAACGAGTGACTTGCAATCCGAAAATCCCCAGCGTGTGATATCGATAGAAAATGAAAATCCTTCTTGATTAATTCTGTCTAAAAACTCTTCACGTTTCATGCTGGTCCTCCATTACTGTTTTCTCTGGCCCATTCGGGATTGCTATAGTAGCGCACGAAGAAATGAGGGTCCCCACCCGCTTCATCCATTTTATCTTTAATGCTCACTTCTGGATGAGTGACTTCTCCTGTTTTTGTAAAATACTCTCCGATTTTACCCGTGCGATTTTGAAGCCCCCACGCCACATCGTTTCCTACAATCGCTGCTAAGAATCCATGACTCTCCACCAAGTCAAAGAATTCGGCTACGGTTAAGCTCTCTGGCACCTCGAATGTCATCTCATGATTGTATACATCATCTCCGGCACAAACCGAATTGCGATCGACAATAATTTTCATCTGGCCACTTCCTCTAATGAAATACTTATGACTTCATTATACCATATCCACATTTTATTCTCGCTTTTCTATCCAATCCGTCTGTAATTTAATCTATTCTTTACTGATTAAGAAATCTTTAAAAATGACTCTTAAAATCAATATATGTTTATAAAATAAAGAATATGTGTTAGTATATCCGTATTAACTTTTTTGGAGGAAACATATGTCAAAACAAAAGATTAACCGTTTTGTTGGATCTATTGGAGCTTTATCGGTTTCCTTGTATTTATTGCTTATATTCCACAAATTATCGCAAACCTACAAGGAACTAAAGGTCAACCTTTCCAGCCGCTTTTTGCTGCCGTTTCTTGTCTAATCTGGGTTATTTACGGTTGGACTAAAGAACCAAAAAAAGACTGGATACTTATTTTCCCTAATGCAGCTGGAGTCATTTTGGGCGGACTTACTTTCCTTACCTCTTTATAGTAAGAAATATGTTTTAATCGAATACTTAATAGATTCATTTACAAAGGAATTAAGTACAATGTTTACTTAATTCCTTTTTCTATGCTCTCCATTTCTACAACAAAAAAGCACCCCAATAAATGGGATGCTATAGAATGTTAATTTCATTTTAGAAAAACGATTATGCTTTTCTATCAATTGTGCTTTGGTACTCCGCCCCTGTTAATCGGTCGAATAGGAAACGACGATTGAAGAGCGTCACGATAAGGATGATTAAGAAGTACAATACGAATACGAGTAAGGTGCCTGCGAATAATACGAGGAATTCCGGCGTCTCCGCTTCAAAGTTAAAGACATCCATGAGTGTGAGTAATCCTAGTGGAATCCAGTTGAAGTACGCTGTGATGAGGATACCTCTGAGTACTGTACGAAAGGCTTTGTTGTCTTTGAACTCTACTCCGAATTTGAGCAAGGCGCTTCCGAGTGTTTTTCCATTAATGAGTGGTACCAAAGCGAAATACAATGCAAACAATACAGAAACTGGAATGGTTGTATTCAAGAAGCTATACGGTACGTAGACGATCGCTGCGTCAATGAGGAGCGACAACATGACGCGAATGCTCGATACGTGAGTACCCTCCTCAAAGGATTTCTCATCTATGGCATCTCTTGAAGGAAGAACCCGAACCGCAAGTTGGCCAATGAAGTACCCGAGTGCTCCACCCGTCGTATTTTGAATGATATCATCGATGTCGCATAGACGGTAAGGTCCAGGATAAATAAAGTACAACCCAGATAATTGCGTGAGCTCAAAGAATAAGCTTAGTAGCGCCGTTAGTAGAATCGTCTTCTTGAAGCTGCATTTGAAATAATAACGCATGTACACCCCGAACGGTATGAGCATCAATACATTGAATGCTGGAATGTAGAACGATGGATATTTCATCGAATCAATCCATGTCGACGGGTCCGTCAGTACAAACGGGCTATCGTTGAAGAAATCCGCCACAAATGAAAACGGAACAAGGTTTAACTTGTCTGTGTACGTCGTATGAATGGTCGATGGGTCAGGTAGTGGCAAGTTCACTAATGAATATGCCGCCAGTAAATATAAGATAAATGAATAAAAAATAACCGTGCGTAGTTTATTCACCGAACCGTATTTTCGATAATTAATGATCATGTACGGAATGGTAATGACAAACGCTAAAATAGGAAATAAAATCAGTGCGATTTTAATGGTGCTGATATAAGACATAAATACTCCTCGACTAATAAAGTTAATATCCGCATTATACCAAAATACGTGCAGTGAATAAATAATTCGTACTAACAAAAAAGCACCCTGTAAATACAGAGTGCTGAGATTTTGTAAGTAATTCTTGTAACGTATTAACGTTTAGAGGCTTGCTTTGTTCATTTATTGACCGCTATCAGAAAACAAACAGAAAGAAAAACCTATTCAGTTCATCGTCCTCAATCCTTGTCTGCTTCATTTTCTTTTGCTCGATCGTTTTGTAAATCTTTTTCAGAGAGTTTTTGTTCGATATACTTGTCAATGTTTTCGTAAAATTCCTTAATCGTCTCACTATCTAATTTTGCCGAATTGTTGAATTGCTTGACTTTCAATTGAACAGATTGAATACCGTAAGAGGCTTGTTTTTGGCGAATGGTTTCTAATTCTTCTTCTGAAATCGGATCTCCAACAACCGTCAAGACCAATTCATTATTACCTGACTTGTAGACTTGATTAATGACCGTATGATTGGCGAACTCATTTCCTACAAACTGTTTGATCCCTTCTTTTCGCGCTTGATCCATCGTCAGAGTAACTGCTGAATAGCTGGCTGGAAGGATCAATAATACAATCAAGGATATCAATCCAATTTTCATTTTAATGTTTAGCTCATTAAATGAACTTAAGGGAGATTTTCTCATCATAATTCTTGTTCCAACAATGTTGATAAGCATGATAAAGACACAGTTGATCAAAAAAAGATAAAGAGCCCCAAATAAAAATCGTACATTTCCATTAGCTAAACCATAGCCTGCAGTGCAGATAGGTGGCATCAGAGCTGTTGCGATGGCTACTCCTGGTACGATATTGTTTGCTTCTTTTTTCCTTGAACCAATGAAACCTGCTATCCCACCAGCAATAGCAATGAGAACATCCCAAATGGTTGGATAGGTTCGTGCAATCAACTCGCTACTTGCATAAGATAAGGGAGACATCCAGAAATACAAAGTCGAGACAAGCAAACTGACCAATACTTGAGTAAATAAAACCACTAAAGATTGTTTGATTAAACGGGTATCAAAAATAGCTAAACCAACACCCAGTCCAACAATCGGTGTCATAATAGGTGAAATCAGCATGGCTCCAATAACGACAGCTGTTGAATTCATATTTAGACCTATAGAGGCAATAAAAATCGCACACATCAAAATCATTGTATCTCTTAATCGAACATGAAGATCATCATATAATTTCTCACGGTATTCACGTATTGAATAGTTCCCAGTCATTGTTTACTCCTTTTATTTCATATAATTTGTTTCTGCATGAATGATGGTAGAGAGACTTATGTCCAATTTGACATATTTTTATTCCCATTTGTAATTCTTTTGAACATTATCTTTGAAATATCTATCAATCCATCCTTGACATTATATCAAAAATTTTACAGTCTTTCTCTGATGAAATCAATTGATTTAAAAGATAGAGAGCTGTAAGTTGCTAAGGCAATAACACCCACTTGCTAGGCCTTCGCCGTCGCAGCCACATCCGTAAGTCGCTATGCTCCAACACCTCCTTGCTAGGCCTTCGCCCGTCGCATCCTTATCCGTACGTCACTTCGTTCCTACGTCTACGGAAATTGACCTCAATTCTCTACAAAAAAAAGCACCCCAATAAATGGGATGCTTTGAATAAGTCTTCGCAATAGAACGATATTAACGTTTATTGGCTACTCCTTCGTCGTACGCATCCATGGCTGTAAGCTACTAAAGTAGCAACATCCATGGAAATTGCGAACGCCAATTCTCAATAAAAAAAGCACTCTGTATATACAGAGTGCTGAGATCTTGTAAGTAATTTGAATAACAAATTAATGTTTTGGGACTTACTTTGTTCATTTATGAACCGTTATTTGTTTACTTCCCAATGATAATTTCCGCATGAGAATTTTGTCCATTCTGAATATCTACAGTATAGCTAAATGCTTTATTTTCTAAGGTATTATGTCCGATATAAATAACCATTTTTAATTGCGTATTCTGGTCTACTTCCATGTAGTTATTTAGAACAGAATCCGTTATAAAATAACTAATATCTGCGCTCCCGGTTTCATAGCTATAAGTCTTTAGTTCCATTTTTAATGATGATAAACTCTCTTTATTGATGATAAACTTTTGCAACAGAAGTGTTGGATGCTTTATGTTCACATTTGCTGTCGAATCCTTCAATTGAATGGTGCCGTTTTGATAAATGACTTCACCCTCATATAGTACTTCTGTATGCTTTTTCTTTTTATCATCAATTGTCACTTTTTTCCATAAAATAGTTCCAGTAATACTTTTAGTCTCACTATCCACTTTTAACTTTATAGATTGAAATGAATAGCCTTCGCCCTCTTTGTAATCATACAAATCATCACTTTGAATATATAATCCATCTGGAAATTTTTCAAACAGTTCTTCTAAATTCTCTGTCGGATAAACCCTACTTAACTCCGCAGCTTTTCCTTCGATAAACTCTTTGCTACTCTTTGGATTGCATCCAGCTAGAAATACCATTCCCATTCCACCTAATAAAATCATTTTTAGCACTTTTTCAGCATGGGTTCCCCCCTTTTTTAGTAACCGTGTTTAATATATAAATTGTAGCAATTTTAAGATACCGATTCAATATTTCTATCAAAGTTCGCTTTATCCGTTTCTCTTTTATGTACACTCTTCTCTATGAACACAAAAAGCACTCTGCAAATACAGAGTGCTTAGATCTTGTAAAATTAAAATCCAAATATTCTTTTACTTATATTCTGTAAAGATTAATCTTGCATCGTCAACAGACCCATCTTGGCTAGTAACCTGAAACATTGTTGAGATTATTTCTCCCTCTTCTAATTTAACAACTACGTCCGGATTACCAGGATTAAATCTCTGTTGTTTACTTTTCTTGGTTGTTTCATTAACAATGTTAACATCCCAGCCAAGATTTTTATATTCAGAATTCATCGCTTTATTAGTGCTTAATTTATATGTACCTGGTTTAATATCACGACCAACGACATATTCTCCTACACCTAATTCATTACTCATTTGAACTTCTTCTGGAACTGCTTTGAACTTAATTTTAGAAATATTATCAAATTTTAATACATCCCCATCGAATAAGATTATTCTTATTTTTGAAGCATAGTGGCTACTAGAGCCAGGTGCTCCTGCAAGAAAGTTAATGAATGGCGTATTAAAACTTTTTCTTGTTCCAGATATATGTCCAGCCCCACCAATGATTTCTAAATCATAAATTCCTGGATGAACATCCTTCCCTTCACCAACTACAACATCTCCCGTAACATAAATCTCCTCTGTTGACTTAGAATTTTTGGCCATTTCGTTATAAAGTCCTAACGAAGTTTTTTCGTTTTTAACTTTTTCTTGAGTAGTCGTCTGTTTCACTTCCGAAGAAGTCGATTTTACAACAGGATTATTTTCTGCTGTTGTTTCCTTATTCGATGCATTATTATTACAACCTGCAAGAACAGATGCAAGCATCAAACTCGTTAGTAATAATTTAGATTTTTTCATTTTTCCACACCCAATCTTTATTTTTAACACACGTTTATCTTATCACAATGCAACAGTCAAAACAATCAAATATTTACACATTTTTTTCCTATTTTATTCAAAAATACGTAGGTTTTAGTTCCAAAGATATATTAACGTTTTGAGGCTAGGGCTTCGTCAATTCTCAACAAAAAAAGCACTCTGCAAATACAGAGTGCTGAGATTTTGTAAGTAATTCCAATAACGTATTAACGTTTTGAGGCTAGGACTCTATCCATGTTCGTATTAAACTATTCTTTTGTTTAATACATGGTTGAATTAATATAGATATTCAATTTTTTTCTTTCTTCCCAACTAACTCAAACTAATCTTTTGCCATTTTTGGTTTTCTTTACTAACAATTTCTTGAACAGATTTTGAAAACTCACCTTTAATTTCATTATCTATTTCAGAATTAACAGAATCAATGATTTTCTTAGTTTTTCCTCCTATTTCCTTTACTTCTATATTAAATTTCTCTTCAATACGCTCTGTAGCACGTTGTTTAGCAGGAACATATAATGTTCTAATTATCGCTCTCTCTAAACTCTTTTCAATTTGACTATATACTTCAACGGATCGTAACTGATCCATCCCCCACTCATAAGCTCCATGTATGGTATCTTCAATGTCTCTGACCACTTGAAACTTTCTAGCCACATCATTATTAAAATCAGAAAGACCATTTCCAATATTATTCAGAGTGTCTGATGTAATGTCATACAATCCTTTTACAATATCTTCAAAATATCCCATTTTCTCACTCCTCTTTTTCATCGGACTGATATGCTTTTAGTTCACAAGAATATTTTTCTATGATTTCCTCTTGTTTTTGATACTCTTTCTTATAACAATTTTCCAAGATATCATATTTTCTTTCAAGTTCACGTTTCCGACTCATAAACTCCTCTAAATTGACCGTTTTATATCTATGGATGTTCTCCAGAGTAGATGAAAGCATATCCTCAGTCGCATCAGGTAATTTTGAATAAGCAGATAAAACAATAGAATGTTTCTCATCAATCATTTTGTCTACTCCTCTATAAAAATCATTCAAAAAACTCCATTTAGTATCCAATTCATTCTTTAATTTCAAATAATCATCATCTATCTTATCAAGCTCTTCCTGCGCCTCTACTAACTTAGTCCCTAATCTTATCCCTTTTATCCATGACGAATTAATCCTTCTATTTCTTTATCTTTTTGAACAATTTCTGCAATTCCTGACTTGATCTTTGTCTCCAATTCGAAAAAGGAGTCTGCTAATATATTCGCAGTTGAACTGACTGTTTGACAATGACTATCAACAACTTCTACAACTGAACCATAATTTACACCACATTCATTGTACGTTGCTCTAACTTCATCAGAAGAAAGTAAAAAACCAAACGGTACATCCCCGAGACTACCATACAAATCCATACTCTGCTTAACTGCACTCTTAACTCTTGCATCTATCAGAGTGGTTGCTGCTGTTACTGCAGTCGATATACCACTAGCAACAGCTAGAGCTTGCTCAGAATCTAGTGCAATGAGTTCTGCTTTTGACAACCCATTTGTAAAGCTTTTCCCAATATCATTAACTTTAAAACGGCTTTTTTTTATCTGAATTTCTTTGATTTTAGCTTGAGTACTTTTTTCAACGCTCTCTAAACTAATAGAAGATTGCTCAATTTTCTGAATTATTTCACTAACTGCTCGTAAATCTTCCCATTAAGTGACCACCTGAATTAGGAATCACATACTCTTCTCCTAAATATACTCCACCAACTCGATCAGCCCAGTTATTTAGAGGATCTTTCTCTGTTGTAATTCGTGTCACACTTCCTGTAAACTGTGTTCTTTCAATTTCAATCTCTGAAATATTTTTTGCTATAGCAATTTTTACTAAAGGATTCTTTATAAGGGAACCCAATACAGCACCAACAGGAACATAGAGTGGGGCCGGATTATAAACAATTGTTTTAGGTGCGTTATATTTCAAAGCGACTCGTTGGGCAATGTTCCCTCCAAGTGAGTGTCCTGTTAATATAATATCTTCTGGATTTAACCCATTCTCTTTAAGAACTTTTTCATAGAATTGATAAGCTGAGTCATAATGGTGACCCGTCCCCAAAAGAATACTGAACCCATCCGTCAGGATTCCATCATTAATACCATCACTTTCAAGGTTAGTACCCGTATATGAAATAATGACCTTCCCTGTTGTACTATCTTTAAAAGCCACACCACTAGTCCCAGTCGCATTATCTCGAAAACTGGATACATATTTAAAAGTTGATGGCATAACTACACTATCTGTTTTATAGTAATTTTTTCCCACATTCTTATCATTAGCACCTTTAATTCTTGCTTTCTCAAACTCATAAGATAGTTCTGATGCGTCGAGGGTAGGAATCGTTCCATCAAGCACAGTCAATTCATTGTCCGTCATTTACTTTACCTCCAATGATAATTTCCGCATGAGAATTTTGTCCATTCTGAATATCTACAGTGTAGCTAAATGCTTTATTTTCTAAGGTATGATGTCTAATATGAACAATCATTTCTTAATTGCGTATTCTGGTCTACTTCCATGTAGTTATTTAGAACTAAATCCGTTATAAAGTAACTAATATCTGCACTTCCTGTTTCAGGGCTATAACTTTTTAGTTCCATTTTTAAGGTTGATAAACTCTCTTTATTGATGATAAACTTTTGCAATAGAAGTGTTGGATGTTTTATGTTCACATTTGCTGTCGAATCTTTCAATTGAATGGTGCCGTTTTGATAAATGACTTCACCCTCATATAGTACTTCTGTATGATTTTTCTTTTTAGCATCAATTGTTACTTTTTCCCATAAAATGGTTCCAGTAATACTTTTAGTCTTTACTATCCACATTTTAACTTTATAGATTGAAATGAATAGCCTTCGTCCCTCTTTGTAATCATACAAATCATCACTTTGAATACTATAATCCATCTGGAAATTTTTCAAACAAGTCTTGTAAATTCTCCGTGGGATAAACCTTACTTAGTTCAGCTGCCTTCCCTTCGATAAACTCTCTGCTACTTTTTTTATTGCATGCAGTTAACATCATTATTCCAAATCCTCCCAACAATATAATCATAACTATTCTTTTCAACATGGATTTATCCTCCTTTGTAGCACCCAGGTTAAACAATTAAATTGTATCAGTTTTAAGATACTGATTCAATATTTTTCTTCGTAATGCTTTGCTTTTGATCCGTCTGTCCATCTCTGCTACTAAAGTAGCACATATCATCGATAAACAAAACAAAAAAAGCACTCTGCAAAAACAGAGTGCTGAGATCTTGTAACAAATTCCAACAACGAATTAACGTTTTGAGGCTAGGGCTTCGCCCGGCGCAGCCATATCCGTACGTCACTTCGTTCCTACGGCTCCTGGCTAGGGCTACGCCCTTCTCAGCCCATGGGCTGCAAGTTGCTAAAGCAGCAACAACCCTGTCAACTGACCTCCATTCTCTACAAAAAAAGCACTCTGCAAAAAAACAGAGTGCTGGGATGCTTTGAATAAGTCTTCGCAATAGAACGATATTAACGTTTATTGGCTACTCCTTCGTCGCTCGCATCCATGGCTGTAAGCTACTAAAGTAGCAACAGCCATGGAAATAGCGAACGCCAATTCTCAATAAAAAAAGCACTCTGTATACACAGAGTGCTGAGATCTTGTAAGTAATTCCAACAACGTATTAACGTTTTGAGAACTGACTAGCTTTACGAGCTTTCTTAAGACCTGGTTTTTTTACGTTCTTTCATACGTGGGTCACGTGTTAATAAGCCAGCAGCTTTTAACACTCCACGGAAGTCAGGGTCAACTGTTAATAATGCACGAGCGATTCCGTGACGGATAGCTCCTGATTGACCTGTGAATCCACCACCGTTAACGTTTACTAAAACATCGTATGAACCTAATGTTTCAGTTAAGTTTAAAGGTTGTTTGATTACTTCGTGTAAGTAAGCAAATGGGATGTATTCTTCGATTGATTTTTTGTTAATTGTAATGTTTCCTGTCCCTGGTACTAAGATAACACGGGCAGTTGAGTTTTTACGGCGTCCAGTGCCGCGGTATTGTGCTTGAGCCAATGCTTTTTCCTCCTTAGATTAGTGATTGGATGTCTACTGCTACTGGTTGTTGTGCAGCATGTGGATGTTCAGCTCCACCGTAAACATGTAATTTAGTAAATTGACGACGACCTAATGAGTTCTTAGGTAACATGCCTTTGATTGATAATTCAACTAATTTACGAGAGTTGTTAGCACGTAATTCACCAGCTGTACGAGCAGTCAATCCACCAGGGTGGTTTGAGTGGTGATAGTAAACTTTATCAGTTGCTTTTTTACCTGTTAAGGCAACTTTGTCAGCGTTGATGATGATTACGAAATCACCTGTATCAACGTTAGGTGTAAATGTTGGTTTGTTTTTTCCACGTAAATGCTTGCTGCAACAGCTGAAAGACGTCCTAATGGCACATCAGTAGCGTCGATAACAACCCAGTTACGTTCTGTAGTGCTAGCTTTTGCCATGTATGTTGTACGCACGATTGTTTCCTCCAATTTCTTTCTTGGTATTCTTCACATTGAGTTTAACGGGGCTCAAATGTGGATCTATTATCTAGAAAATAAAATTATTTTGCTAATGCTTCTTTAGCTTTGTCTGCTAATACTGTGAAAGCAGCTGCATCGTTAACTGCTAAGTCAGCTAACATTTTTGCGGTTCATTTCGATACCAGCTAATTTTAAGCCGTTCATTAATTTGCTGTAGCTTAATCCGTTTAAGCGAGCTGCCGCATTGATACGTGCGATCCATAATTTACGGAAGTCACGTTTCTTTTGACGACGGTCACGGTAAGCATACATATATGATTTCATGACTGCTTGTTTAGCTGTTTTAAATAATTTTGATTTCGCTCCGTAGTAACCTTTTGCTAATTTTAAAACGCGGTTACGACGACGACGAGTAACTGTTCCACCTTTAACACGTGGCATAATTAATTCCTCCTTGGTCTATCAGTCTCTTGCGACTGGTTGAAAATGTAATAGTTTGCGTGCTGAATTAACGCATTTGACTTAATTGTTGTTTAATACGTTTGATGTCAGTAGCGTGAACCATTGTTTGTTTACGCAAGTGACGACGTTGTTTTTTAGTTTTGCCATGGAAACGGTGGCTTGTGAAGGCTTGAGAACGTTTTAATCCTCCACCACCTGTACGTTTGAAACGTTTAGCTGAACCACGGTGTGTTTTTTGTTTTGGCATGAGACTTTCCTCCTGTTACTTTTTTACTTATCATTCTTAGGTGCTAACATCAAGAACATGCTTCGTCCGTCCATTTTAGCCTTTTGTTCAACTGTCGCGATTTCAGACACTTGTTCTGCTAAACGCTCGAGAACTTTTTGACCAATCTCTTTATGAGTAATGGCACGACCTTTGAATCGAATGCTTGCTTTGACTTTATCGCCTTTTTCAAGGAACTTGATCGCCGCTTTTAACTTCGTATTAAAGTCGTTCTCATCAATTGTAGGGCTTAAACGCACTTCTTTGATATTGATGACTTTTTGGTTTTTGCGAGCTTCTCGTTCTTTTTTCTGTTGTTCAAAGCGATACTTACCATAATCCATGATTCTGGCAACTGGCGGTTTTGCGTTTGGCGAAACTAATACTAGATCAAGTCCAGCTTGTTCTGCTAAACGTAAAGCATCGTTTTTCGTTTGAACACCAATTTGTTCACCGTTATTGTCAATAACACGTAACTCACGAGCGCGAATTCCATCATTGACCATCATATCTTTTGCTATGATATTCACCTCCAAGAATTTTTGAGAGAAAAAAAGCAAAAAAGCAACGAAAGTATTAGAATACTCCCGCTGCCAATGTCTTTTTAAAACTTGAACATTTCCTATCAGCCCAAGGACCAGTGTCAACTTAGGCGAGAAGCGGGATGCTTCTGCTTGTTTTCTCAACTCCAATAGTCTACCAAATAATAGAGAATCTGTCAACACATATCCCTTTACAGGTAACTATTAATTTTTTCCTTTTAGTAGAATACAGTATTCCCTCAAATTCGTCAACAAATCTACTCTTCTTTTCGTGTTTTTCTCTAGCGTGAGGAGTATAATATAGGTGAAAATTTGAGAAAGGAGGTGTAGCTGATGGGACTTGCAAATTTTCAACAGTATTCTCTCACAAAACACTTTAAACAACGAGCCCTCGAACGCTTTGGTATCCCCGAAGAGAAATGCTTAAAGTGGTTTCGAGTTCAGGCACAAACCATGGAGTTATGTGACAATCCGAATAACAAAGATCCACATCAACAACGATTTCAGAATGCCGATAATATTATCATGATTTGTAATACGGAAAACCGGACTGCTCGTACTTGCTTTTGGGGTGCGTCTTGTGACAGGTTACTGTATGAACAATTTCAAGCAGACCGTAAACAGTTGATTGCTACTTACCGAACGGAACTTGTCGGCAAGGAATCAGACGACATTTTACGCTCGCTTGAAACGTTACTTCGCATGACAAACGATGCACGGTTAAAATTGTCAGTCGTTTCAACCGAGTGGATGAACGACTTTAATACTTCTCTTCAACAGTTGCAGTCTAGTGTTGAGACCATGCAACAACATTTAAATTTGTTCAATTAGGCTAATAAACTCTACTCTTTATTATTCTAATTAAGCAAACATGGGTGAGCCGATATCGACTCACCCTATTTAATTTGATTTGATTTCTCGAAAATCTTTACGGATTTTTTGATAATAGCTGTAATAGGAGACCGGGTCGAGCCTATTGTCTCTCCCCTTTAATGCTCAAAGCGGACGTAAGAACTTCATTCTAACGTCCGCTAATTCACATTTAATCTTTTCCTATTACAGCTATTATAAAATCCGTTGATTCTTCGAAATCAATAGCTAGTTAAGTGAGTCAACTTCTACTGTTTAAAGTGACTATTAGCTATCTATTTTGAAAATTCCTCAAACCAGTCTGTAATTGCTTTTAGACGGGCTTGACGAAGGTTTGGTAATCCTTGACGAGATAGTCCGTGGCTAGACTGAGGGAATAGAATCATTTTTGTGGGCACATTGTTTTTACGCATGGCCATGTACATTTGCTCCCCTTGTTCTTGTGGGCAACGTAAGTCACTTTGTCCGTGTAAGACAAGTAATGGCGTCTTCGCGTTTTTCGCATGCGCGACTGGTGACATTTCCCATAAACGTTCTGGGTTGTTAATGTCATCAAGCAATTGTTTTTCCACGAAGAATGAGCCGATGTCGCTTGTACCGTAGAAGCTAATCCAGTTGCTGATTGAACGTTGTGTAACGGCTGCACGGAAACGGTCGGTATGCGTTACGATCCAGTTCGTCATGAATCCGCCGTAGCTTCCTCCGGCAACGTATAATTGGTCCGCGTCGACTTCAGGGTGTGTTTCTAAGATGTAGTCTACCCCCATCATTAAGTCGTCGAAATCGTGGTTACCGTAGTCACCAAGAATACTCTTCACGAAGTCTTGTCCGTATGTGTTACTTCCGCGAGGGTTAATCATAATCACGCCGTAGCCTTTTGCAGCGAGTGCTTGCATTTCATGGAAGAAGCTTTCGCCGTAAGCCACTTGTGGTCCACCGTGAACATAGAGAATTGCCGCATGCTTGTCTGCTTTTTCTACTGGCGGCATGTACCATCCGTGGATATCCCAGTTGTCGTATCCTTTATAAGTGAAAGCGTTCAGGCGTTGTCACGATGTGCTCAGCTAAGTACGCTTCATTTGGATTATAAAGGTCTGTGATTTCGCCTGTTGTTAGAGTTTAAGCGCGCTAATACGCTTGGTACCGTTGTGGTTGAGTACGTGATGAATAACTCGTCTTCAGAGATGATCGTTGCTCCTGTTAGGTGTAAGAGTTCATCGAAGATTTTTTCCACTCGTCCGTCTAAATACAAACGGTAAAGAACAGTTCTACCTTCAACGCTTGCGCACGCTAAGAAGCTTTCTTCGTCAAACCATTGTGGCTCAACTCCTGTCACGGCTTGTTGGAAATCCGCCACGAGCCAGTCGCCCCATTCCACATCAAGGTCCGCTGTTAAGTTTAAAATATGGCCTTCCGCATCTGGTTTGCTGTCGAAGTTCACGATTAAGTCTGCTTGCGTTACAAATCCGTGCTCTCCTGAACTATATTGCAAGACTGCTCCGCCTTTTGCATCTAACACATAGCGATAAGACTCATCTGTTCCTGCTTCAAGAATCGGATGAATGTCGCCTGTTGTAACGTCCACGTAGCACGCTTCTGCACTGTCTAATGTCCAGCGAACATTTGATAAATCGCGGTCCACTACAAGTGTTGTTTCATTATGCAATACATCGCGAAGTCCGATAGATTCTTTTGATTCGAATAGTGTTGTTACTTCTTTTGTAGCAACGTCCACTTTTTTGATTTGTGTCACTTCGTCGTTTGGTAAGAATGTTCCGCCGTCAAAACGATACGTTGTTTTTTCAACGACGATTGGTTGAGGGAATTCTTCTTTCTTCTCTTCTTCCTCTGGTTTTGTAGTTTGAAAGACGATAAACTTGCTATCTTTTGCCCACACGTAGCTAGACACACCTTTTTTCTCTTCTGTTAAGGCAATAGCTTTCCCACCTTGAACCGATTGGATTTTTAGTTGAGGCGTTTTTTCTTCCCCTGCATTGCTGATGAAGCTGATCCATTTCCCATCTGGAGAGACTTTCAGCGATGAATTCACTGTCCCTTCGTCTCCATACGCCACGTTGCCGTCAGTTGTGTACTTATAGATAGCTGTCTCGTATGTATTTTTCTTTTCGTTCATTTTTGTTTCTGTAAAAAAGAAAGCATCTCCTGCGACAACAGGTTGCCCTACATTTTTCAACTCGAATAAATCTTTTTGTTCGATTTTCTTCATTCAAATCACTCCTTTTCAGTGTGTACCTTTCTAGTCTACTCTCATAATGGAAGTTTTGCAACGTCAAAAAAGCGTGACACTAGGATTACTAGTCTCACGCTTTGTGTTGTTTATAGATTATGCTTCTTGTTCTTCTTTTTTACGAGAAGTGGCTACAAGGCCTAATGAAGCTAAAATGGTAAGAGCCGCCGCATTGAAAATTGCAAACTCATCCGTTGTCCCCGTATTTGGTAATTCTGTTTGAGTTGTTTTTTCAACAGCTGATGCTATAACCGTTTGCTTGGGAGCTTCTGGTTCTGTCACCGCTGGCTTAGCAGGTTCAGCTGGTTTAGTAGGTTCAGCTGGTTCCTCAGGTTGCGCAGGATTTTCAGGCTTCGTCGGTTCCTCAGGTTTAACGGGATCTACTGGAGCCGGCATCACTGTTGCTGTATAGCTTGCTTTTGCAACGGTCCCATTCATATCCACTCGTTGGATTGTGACCGCTGGAGCTTCTCCTGTAAAGCTTGCTTCTGGAACAAAGGTAATCGTTCCGTCCGCTGCTACGGTAAATGTTCCAACACCTGTAATGACTTTCTCAGTCATTCCATCTTCAAAGGTAGCCGGTACGCTATCATCTAGCGGTACTTCCGCGTCGCCTTCTGTAAAGGTTGGCTTAGCAGTTTGTGTCTTCCCTTGAACGTCCGTTGAAGTTACGTCTTCTCCGGTTGGCGTTACTGCCGTCACATTTGGCGTATACTTCGCCGTTGCGCTAGTTCCATTCTCGTCTTTGACTTGAATGATAGCCGCATCCGGTGTACCTACGAAATCTTTATTTGGTGTGAACGTAACTTCGCCTGTTAATGGATTAATCGTATAAGTACCAACTTTTGCGCCATCTTTCATAGCGTCAATCGTTGGATCTTCTACTGCAGTTCCATTGACGATAAATTTCGCTGGTTGGTCGGCGTCTACTTTCAATGGTACTTCTTCATCCCCTTCTGTAAACTTCGGCGTTCCCGTTTGAACTTTTCCTTGTTTACCAGTCGAAGTCACATCTTCTCCCGTTGGTGTCACTGCCGTTACAGTTGGTGTGTACTTCGCCGTTACACTAGTGCCATTCTCGTCTTTGACTTGAACGCTCACCGCATCTGGCGTTCCTACGAAATCTTTATTCGGTGTGAAGGTTACTTCACCTGATAATGGATTAATCGTATACGTCCCAACTTTAGTACCCTCTTTAGTTGCGTCAATCGTTGGGTCTTCTACTGCAGTTCCATTCACTACGAATTTTGCAGGTTGGTCTGTGTCTACTTTCAACGGAACTTCCGCGTCACCTTCAGTAAACTTCGGTGTCCCTGTTTGAACTTTTCCTTGTTTACCTGTTGACGTCACGTCTTCTCCTGTTGGTGTCACAGGCGTAACGGTTGGCGTATATTTCAAGCCAGCAATTGCTTTTCCTGTTGCTTTTTCAATCACCTGAACAACGATTGGGTCTACTGTTCCTGTGAAGTCTTTATTCGGTGTGAACGTGACTTTCCCCGTCGTTTCATCGACCGTATACGTTCCAACCTCTTTTCCATCTTTCATCGCTGGAGCACTCGTACCAAGCGCCTTGCCATTCTTTGGATCTACTAAGACCATTGGCTTCTCGCTTGAAGGTGTAACAGCTCCATCCTTTCCTTCGAACTTCGGTGTTTCCACGTGGACGAGCCCTTGTACTTTTGTACTTGTGAGTTCTTTTGACATTGGAACAACCGTTGGAATATAGCGTCCGTCCATGGTCCCTGTTTGGTCGCTTACGATCGTCTCATTCGCGCTCACTGGCTTCCATCCGGTATCATTTCCATTATCGTCCGTTCGACGAATCGTGATTCCTTTGCCTGTCCCGACAAATCCAGCTTCTGGAATAAATGTAACGGTCACATCTTTTCCTGCTCCCGTGACTTTATATTTCCCTTCGCCTGCCACCACATAGTACCCTTCTGCGTCAAGCGCCCCTTTGGCACCCGTCTCATCAACAATGACTGGTTCGATGGCTTCGTCGATCACCGCATCGTCGGTTAGTGAGTAGCGTTGTTTTCCACTTGGGGTGAAGACCACTGTTCCCGTTTGCGGAATTCCTTGTAGTCCATCCGTTTCCGTCTTACTTCCTTTTGGTAAGAAGGTTAAATGTACTTCGAAATCTTCCACTTCACCTGACAAGGCCATCCCTGTTGGCTTCTCAATTTGAGTGGCGTCTTTTGCGATACGCACACGTGCACCGAGCTCACTCAGTGAAACATTTACTTTCTTGAACGCATCTTTAAAGACAAGAGTAGCTGTGCCATCTGCCGTAATCGTTAGTTTTTCAGAACGTTCATCTTCATCAAACGTTCCATTTCCGTTAAAGTCTACCCATCCATAAAGTGTTGCTTCGTCCGCTCCACCTGTATGCGCCTCAACGGACATGGTTAAATCGCCTGTATTTGTACGGTCTAACACTAAAATACCGTTCGTTTTCCCCTTTAAGGTCCGCTGGAAGGATTTGGTCAATGCCTTCATCGGCAGAACCTTCTGCATCGTCGCCTTTCCAGTTCGTACGGTCCACATTTTCATCGACATCCGGACGTCTATCTCCAAGATACGGTTGCTTTACATCTTCCCCTGTCACATTATGAACTTGGTTAATACTATGTGTCGCTTTTCCATAACTTTCCGGAGCATCACTTTCGTCAAATGGTAAGAATCCAATCATGGCAGACTGCTTACTTGCCGAAGCCATATACAGACTCACTTCTGTAGCTCCTTGCGTCATGACAATCGGTACAGCCACCATTCCGGCAGAAAGGTTCGGTCCAAATACACCCGTTCCAAGTCCGCCTGTTTTTTGGTCAGGACTTCCGTAGTATTTCCACGCCACAGGTTTCTTATCAGGGCCAACTTGTGTAGCCTCACGAATCGCTGCCAACTCTCCACTATGGTAGTTAACCCCGTTTATCGGAAGCGGTCTGAATCCAATGACTTTTTTATTTGGATCGAATAAGTCTTTTGTATCTTGTGGGAAATAATTCAGCGTATAAGGGCTATCGTATTTATACCATTCTGCAAAATGCTGCCAACCTGTTCCGTTAGTTGTATAGAGAGACAACTCCCCTAGATTAGACGAATCTCCTTCTGTCATAAGAACAGTTGGTTTGACCGTTTTCCCTTTATACGTTCCAGTGATTTCAAATTGAACTCCGACATTTCCGCCCTCATATTGCGTCGTAATCGTTGTTCTCTTTTCACCAGTATCGATTCCTGAATTATAAATTTCACTCCACGCGTCTTGTGGTTCGCCGACAATTAGCGCTTCTTTCCCTACGCCATATTCACGTTTTCCGTCTGCACTTTCCGCGCTATTCATATATCCATTTTTCGCGTTTGGATCATAAGTGTTCTTTTCAGCCACCGTTGCTCCTTGTGCTTCAAGTCTCTTCTTGTAGATTTCCGTTGCGTTAAATGGTTTCAGAGACTTCACGCGAACCGTCACGACATAGCCTGGACTAATTTCTTTTGTATACGTTGACCCTTCTTGTAAGGCTAATTGCCCTGTTGAAGTAGTCGTAGTTCCACTCCAGTTCGCCACGTCACCAAAATCAATCCAACTTGCCTGGCTAAGCAATTCTTCTTGCGATAATTCCTTAGTAAATCCAGGTTTTGTAACTTTAGGAGTAGCCGTAGCATCTTCAACATCCGAGCCGACTGAAGATGTTGCTGCTGGAGCGTCCCCAGCTTCGCGTCTTGTACGAGTACGAGGCGCTTGTTCCTCAGAGGTAGTCGTTGTTTCTTCAGTGGTTGCTTCTACTTTTTCAGATGTTTCCTCTGCTTTAGTCTCAGTAGTACTTTGAGTCGTTTCAACGGTATCGGCTAAAACAACGCTTTGTCCTTGCACCAATAAAAAGCCTAATGCGACCGCCACAGAAGCTGTTCCCATGCTGAGTTTTTTAATCGCATAACGCGTTACTTTCGAACGATTTTTACGCTCATTCATCTGAGTGTTTTTCGAACTAAACATAGCTACCTCCTTCCTTTTTATTCTTTCTAAATTGAGTGACTTAATCTCCTAATTTTATCGTATTCAACGTATTTCTACAATTTATTTTACTAAAAAAACATGGGGCTAGGTTGCCCTAGTCCCATGCTGTTCTTAATGTTTTAAATTAAGCTTCTTGCTCTTCATCTTTTTTACGAGATGTAGCTACTAAACCTACTGATGCTAGGATACTTAATGCTGCTGCACTAAATACTCCGTATTCATCGCTTGTACCAGTATTTGGTAATTCTGTTTGAGTTGTTTTCTCAACAGCTGGTGCTACAACCGTTTGCTGTGGAGCTTCTTGTTTTGGCTCCGCTGGTTTAGCAGGCTCTGCTGGTTCAACTGGTTTAGCAGGTTTCTCAGGTTGCGCTGGTTTTTCAGGCTTCGTTGGTTCCTCTGGTTTAGCAGTTCCACTGGTTTAGCAGGTTCCACTGGAGCTGGTGTAACTGTTGCAACATAGTTTGCTTTCACAACTGTACCATTCTTGTCAACACGTTGAATTGTTACAGCTGGAGCAACACCAGTAAAGTTTGGTTCTGGAACGAATGTAATAGTTCCGTCTGGAGCTACTGTAAATGTTCCTACACCAGGAATTACTTTCGTAGTTGATCCATCTTCGAATGTTGCAGGTACTGTGTCATCAAGTGGCACATCAGAGTCACCTTCAGTGAATTTAGGTTTCGCTGTTTGTGTCTTACCTTGAACATCAGTTGTTTCTGCATCTTCTGCAGTTGGAGTTACTGGAGTAACTGTTGGTGTGTACTTAGCTGTTACAGGAGTTCCGTTTGCGTCTTTTGCTTGAACAGTAATTCCATCTGGAGTTCCAACAAAGTCTTTATTCGGTGTAAATGTTACTTCACCAGTTGTTGGATCGATTGTGTAAGTACCCACTTGTTTACCATCTTTCATCGCTGGTAATTCTGTAGCATCTGTTGGTTCGCCTGTAGCTGGATCGATGAATTTAGCTGGTTGTTCAGCGTTAATTGTGATTGGTGCTACTGGGTCACCTTCAGTGAACTTAGGTGTTTGTTTTTGTTTTTGTCCTTGTTTACCAGTTGACTCTACATCTTCTGAAGTTGGAGTTACTGGAGTTACAGTTGGTGTGTACTTAGCTGTCGCTGGAGTTCCGTTCGCATCTTTTGCTTGAACAGTAATTCCATCTGGAGTTCCAACAAAGTCTTTGTTAGGTTTGAATGTTACTTCACCTGTTAATGGGTCGATTGTGTAAGTACCCACTTGTTTACCATCTTTCATCGCTGGTAATTCAGTCGCATCTGTTGGTTCACCTGTAGCTGGATCGATGAATTTAGCTGGTTGATCAGCGTTAATTGTAATCGGCGCTACTTCGTCACCTTCAGTAAACTTAGGTGTTTGTTTTTGTTCTTGACCTTGTTTACCTGTTGATGTCACATCTTCAGCAGTTGGAGTTACTGGTGTAACTGTTGGTGTGTACTTAGCTGTTACTGGTGTACCATTCGCATCTTTCGCTTGTACTGAAATTCCATCTGGAGTTCCAACGAAGTCTTTGTTTGGTGTAAATGTTACTTCACCAGTAGTTGGATTGATTGTGTAAGTACCAACTTGTTTACCATCTTTCATTGCTGGTAATTCTGTAGCGTCAGTTGGTTCACCTGTTGCTGGATCAATGAATTTAGCTGGTTGATCAGCATCGATCTTCATTGGTACTTCAGAGTCGCCTTCTGTAAACTTAGGAGTTTCTTTTTGAGTTTGTCCTTGTTTACCTGTTGATGTTACATCTTCAGCTGTTGGCGTTACAGCTGTTACAGTTGGTGTGTACTTAGCTGTTGCTGGAGTTCCGTTCGCGTCTTTCGCTTGAACAGTAATTCCATCTGGAGTTCCAACAAAGTCTTTGTTTGGTGTGAATGTTACTTCACCTGTTAATGGGTTAATTGTGTAAGTACCAACTTGTTTACCATCTTTCATCGCTGGTAATTCAGTCTTATCTGTTGGTTCTCCTGTGGCTGGATCAATGAATTTAGCTGGTTGATCAGCATCGATCTTCATTGGTACTTCAGAGTCGCCTTCTGTAAACTTAGGAGTTTCTTTTTGAGTTTGTCCTTGTTTACCTGTTGTAGTCTTATCTTCACCAGTTGGAGTTACTGGAGTAACTGTTGGTGTGTACTTAGCTGTTGCTGGAGTTCCGTTCGCATCTTTTGCTTGAACAGAAATTCCATCTGGAGTTCCCACGAAGTCTTTGTTTGGTGTGAATGTCACTTTACCAGTCGCAGGGTCAATTGTGTACGTACCTACTTGTTTACCATCTTTCATTGCTGGTAATTCAGTCGCATCTGTTGGTTCACCAGTTGCTGGGTCAATGAATTTAGCTGGGTTTTCAGCGTTCACAACCATAGGGATTTTTTCTTCTGCACCAGATTGTTGTTTAAATGTTACTGTGTCAGATTGTGGTTGTCCTTGTTTACCAGTTGTTTCTTTGTTTTCACCTACTGGAGTTACAGGATTTACAGTTGGAGTGTATTTAATTCCGGCTAAAGAACGGCCAGTCGCTTCGTCCACCACTTGGATTAAGATTGGATCTGGAGTTCCAATAAAGTCTTTATTTGGCGTAAATTTCACCGTTCCATTTATTGGATCAATCTCATATAATCCAACTACCTTACCATCCTTCATCGCTGGAGCTTCATTACCAATGAGACCACCCGTTTCCGGATTCACAATAACCATTGGTGTTGTAGCAGAAGGTTTTACTTCGCCTGACCCATTTGTAAATGTAAGTTTTTTGTCGTGTTCTAACCCTTGTAAATCTTCTGTAGTTACTTCTTCAGACAATGGAGTTACTGTTGGGATGTAACGACCATCCATTGTGTTTGTTTGGTCACTGATAACAGGTTGAGAATTATCTTTTGTATTCCAACCAGTATCTACAGCATTGTTGTCAAGACGACGAATTGTGATACCTGCTGCAGTTCCAACAAAGCCGTTTTCTGGAATGAATTCCACTTGAACGTCTTTACCAGCACCTGTTACACGGTATTTACCTTCACCTGGTACTACATAATATCCTTCAGCATCTAATTCAACTTTATGTCCTTGTTCGTCAACAATATATGGAGCCACAGTTTCATCAATCACTGCATCTTCAGTTCTTGAGTAACGTTGTTTTACCTTGAGCTGTGAAATTCCACTGTTGCAGTTTGTTTCACGCCTTGTAGATTTGTAGTTTCTTTTTGCTTCCTTTTGGTGGGAAGATTACTTGTGTTTCAAAGTCTTCTACTTCCCCTGACATTGACATACCTGTTGGGCTTTCAATATCTGGAGCATAAGTAGATACACGAACACGCACGCCTAGTTTATCTAATTGAAGATCGCTTAAGATTGGACCGTTGTTAAATTGTAATGTTACATTACCATCTTTAGTGATTGTTGCTTTTTCAGAGCGTTCGTTTTCGTCAAATTTACCATTTTGGTTAAAGTCAACCCATGCGTAAGCATAAGCTTCAGGAGCTCCACCAGTGTTTGCTTGTACTGTTAACGTATAGTTACCTGGACGTGTACGATCTAATGCGATCATTCCGTTTGTGTTGCCTTTTAAGTCTGTTGGTAAGATTTGGTCGATACCTTCATCGCCTGTACCGTCCTTATCGTCACCTTTCCAGTCTGTACGTTCTAAGTTTTCATCCATATCAGGGCGAGTATCCCCAAGGTAAGGTTGGTTAACAACTGCGCCTGTTACCCCATTGACTTGGTTCATCGCGTGAGTTGCCATTCCGTATGAATCAGGTGCATCCCCTTCGTCTAATGGTAAGAAACCAAGCATTGCTGATTGTTTACCTGAAGATGCAATATATAATCCAATTTCAGAAGCGCCACGTGTCATTACCATTGGTACGGCAAATAAGCTTGAAGAAACGTTAGGACCGAATACACCTGTTCCTAAACCACCAGTTGTTGTATCTGGATTACCATAATATTTCCATGCAACAGTTTTTCCTTCTTCTCCTACAGCTGTAGCTCTACGTAACAAGTTTAAGTTTTGTGCGTATAGATTAGTTCCATCTACATTTACAGTAGTATTAGGTTTTGTAGGATCAAATAAGTCATTTGTATTTTGAGGAGCATAGTTTTTAGTTTTGGTGTTATTATTTTTTAACCATTCCCCGATATGTTGCCATCCCGTACCGTTAGTTGTAAATAAAGCTAATTCTCCTGGGTTCGCTGATTCACCATCGGCCATTACAATCGCTGGTTTTACAGCTTTACCTTTATATGTTGCTGAAATATCGAATTGAACCCCAATATTTCCTCCATCGTATTCTGATGAAATCGTTGTACTCTTGTTTCCAGTATTGATTCCTTCTGAACGAATTTCAGTCCAACGGTTTTGAGGGTCTGCAATTACTCGTGCTTCTTCTCCATTTTTAAAAGCAGCATTTGTTTTTGCATTTGATGTCGAGTTAATATAACCATTTTTTGCGTTTGAATCATAAGTCGCTTTTTCTTCAGCTGTTGCGCCTTGATTTTCCATACGGTTCTTATAAATCTCTGTTGCTTGGAATGGTTTTAAAGATTTAACTTTAATTTTTACAATATAACCAGGCATAACTTCTTTGTATAAGTTGCACCGACTGTTAATGCTAAGTGTCCATCGGCTGTTGTTTCAGCACCTGTCCAGTTTGCTTTATCACCAAAGTCTAACCATGAAACTTGTTTTAATAATTGTTCTGCTAAAATTTTTGGTGTGAAACCAGGTTTTTCTACTTTAGGAGTAGAAGTTGCGTCTACAACATCTTCACCAACTTTATCATCACTTGCAGGTGCAGCTTCACCTTCAGCAACTGCACGTCTTGAACGAGTACGTGGTTTGTTTTCTTCAGCTACTGTAGTTTCTTCTTTTTTCTCTGGAGCTGCAGTTGTTGCTTCTGCTTTCTCTGGAGCTGCTGTTGTTGCTTCTGCTTTCTCTGGAGCTGCTGTTGTTGCTTCTTTCTTTTCAGCAGCTGCAGTTGTTTCTTCTGTTTTTTCTGCTGGAGTTACTCCTTCAGCTGCAGTTGTTGCTTCTGCTTTTTCTACAGCAACTTCATAAACTGCTTTGTCGTCTTCGACCGTATCTTTCTTCTCTTCTGCAGGTTTCGCTGTTGTTTCAGCTGATGTTGCTTCTACGGTGTCCGCGTGTACAATTGTTTGCCCTTGTACAAACATGAACCCTAATGCTACAGCTACTGATGCTGTACCCATGCTTAATTTCTTGATTGCGTAACGAGTTACTTTTGAACGATTTTTACGTTCATTCATTTGAATATTTTTTGAACTAAACATCTTTTACCTCTTTCCTTTTGATTATTTTTTAACTTCGATAATTTGTGAATTTTCACTGAACAGGAAATTTTTTCACCCTTATTCAGCTAAACATATTACCATATTCAATTGGATTTTTCCAACTATTTCTACTTGAATTCCATTACAATTAGGTTACATTTTACTTGTGAATTGATTACTCAAAATTCTGACAGTCAAAATATGAACAAATTGTGAATACAACATCTGGTGTTTTCATTTGTTTTCAACATATCCAATGTGGTTTTTCTTAAAATTAGTACAGATTTTTGTAAAACGAATACAGATTCTACTTTTGTCTTCTTCTCAATCGCTCCTTTCTCCTTCTCATTTTTTTCTTAATTTTTAAAATCATTACTACAATCAATAAAACTCCTAACAATCCAAGCCAAATTATAAATGGAACTCTCATTAGGAAATGAAGTACTCTTTCGATTATTTGCTTAGGCGTTTTTTCTTCTACTTGAGTTGTTTCGATATACGTTGATTCCACAGCATCACTTGCTGCTGGCTCCACTTTTACTGCAAACTCTTTATCATACAGCGTGCCATATGGTGTTTGGAATTTTAATATATTTCCTTCTAGTGCATACACAGGTTCTTTCCCTTTTTCTACGTATACATCAACCGTATGCTCCAGCGTCACCTTTTGTCCATCGATTGTTTGAGTACCTGGATTGAATACTGTCTTATGCTCGTAGTTCTTAAAAATGTATTGCAATAATGCATTCCCGATTTTGTGACGATTATACTCGCCGTGATGATCCGCGAATTGTCCGACTCCCAGAATCACTTCAACCAGCTCTACTCCATCTTGTTTGTAGATTCCAATATAATTAAATCCATCTCTTTCACTCGTCCCTGTTTTCAATCCAACGATTCCAGGAAAAGCCAACAAGTCCCCTTCCACCGAATGATTTGTATTCGTGATGGTTTTTGAATAAGGCGTCCCACTCATTACGGTGAGCTCTTTATTTTTAGTGATTTCTGTGATTTCCGGATGTGCCTTCAGCATCGCTACAACCATCTTCGCTAAATCTCTAGCCGTTGATTGATTCGTTTCCGTTGAAGGATATCGTTGAACTGTATATAACCCTTCAAAATCATGCGTAACTGCGCCTGATGCTCCAACAAATTTTGTATTCGTCATTCCTAGCTCTTGTGCTTTTTGATTAATTAAATCTACGTAATCATCCGTATTTGGATTGATCAGATTTGCCAGCATTAAGACTGCAGCGTTTGACGAAGGAAGTAGCGCCATCTTAATCAGCTCACTTACTGGATATTCCACTCCTTCTACGATGGGCGAATTACTAAGGTTTGTCAGATTCGATATCGCTTGGTCATTCTTTGTCGCTACGACTTTATCCTGCAACGTAAATTTCCCACTCTTAATCGCGTCATACACCAAAAAGATTGTCATCAGCTTGCTCAAACTTGCTGGATCCACCACTCTATCTGGGTTCTCCTGGAAGAGGATTTCTCCATTCGAGAAGTTCACGACAATGTCTCCTTTAGGCGTATCTGCCTCGGATACAGAATTCCCTTCATTCTTTGTAATCGTAATACTTGATTCTTGTGCCAATACAGTCGTGATAGGCGCCAACATTCCAGTGAGCACCACACAACTCATTGCAATTTTGAATAATTTTTTCACCATTTTTCCTCCTAATGTCTTACTATCATCATATGAAATCCTTTCCAAAAGTTCAATACTTTCCATATTAAAAAATCTTTACATTTCTTCGAAAAATGACTACTCTTAGAACTAGAGGTGACAATATGAGACATTTAACCAGAAGTGCTGTCTTTCTCTTCTTTACAAAAGGAAAAAAGGTACTGCTTCAAAAACGAATGAACACAGGATTTATGGACGGCTATTATGACGCAACTGTCAGCGGGCATATCGAAGCCAATGAATCCATTACACAAGCTGCCTTGCGTGAAACGCGTGAAGAAATCGGCCTCGAAATCCCTTCAAGCGCCCTTTCTTTCTACACGACGCTTCATATGCATTTTGACGAACATGATTATTTCTATTTCTACTTCCATGTAGATGTAACCACTCTTCCGAACTTTGAAATTCATAACGGCGAGCCTGGAAAAATTGAAGAATTCAAATGGTTCCCTTTAGCGAAACTCCCCAAGAAGATTTCAGATTTTAATAAAGCTGCTCTCGAAAACTATCAGACGGGTAAACCTCTTTCTGAATTCGGTTGGCCACAGATCCCTGAAAAATGTTCCTGGGCCTATCACTCACAAAAGATGATGGATTACCACGATAACGAATGGGGTGTCCCTTGCCACGATGACAAAGCTCTCTTCGAACGTCTCACACTAGAAACGATGCAAGCAGGACTTAGCTGGGCTACGATTCTCAATAAGCGCGAAAACTTTAGAGAGGCTTTTGACAGCTTCGATATCCAAACGGTTGCTAAGTACGACGAAGCTAAAGTTCAATCGCTTCTTCAAAACGAAGGCATTATTCGCAATCAACTAAAAATTCGTGCCGCTATCGCGAATGCCAACGCAATTCTGGCTATCCAAGAAAAGTATGGAAGCTTTGACGCTTTTTGTTGGAGCTTTGTTGACCATAAGCCCATCATCAATGAATACACTACTATGGCAGAAGTTCCAGCCTTTACGCCCCTTGCTGAAAAGTTCCGCAACGCTCTTCTCAAAGAAGGTTTAAGTTTGTCGGACCAACGATTGTCTACTCCTTTATGCAATCTGTTGGCATGGTAAACGACCATTTAACAACTTGTCCATATAAATAAAAAAATGAAGTGATACCTTATACGGTATCACTTCATTTTTTTAATTTAATATTGCTCGACTCAATAAGTCCATCATTTCACTGTCATCATCGCACATTGCCTTAAACCCAACGGCAAACTTCTTCACGGCTTCCACATCTTCTGATCCAATTGAGAACAATCCCGCTTCCGAATCAAATGACAGAACTTCCATTAATTCTGGCATTTTCTCTTCTAGAAAGACAGTTGCTAAAGAATTCCAATCATAGCCATTTCCAAGGAATCCCTCTTCTTGTCTTGTATCAAACACATTTTGTTTATAATCTTCGTTTAACCAGAGAACGAGTGTTGCCCATACATCTTCAGTTCCCTCATCGAACACCATGAGTTTAAAGGGCTCTAATTGTTTATTGATTTCTTCGTATGACATCCCTTAACGACTCCTCCATTCATTTCCCTCTATTCTACCCATCATCACACCATTTGTCGAGCCTCCCCCCATGAGGCGCACACACTCTGTCTCAGTACCTCTCCATTCACGAGGGTGTTGAAACAATGGATATGAACACACCAATAGACTTATTTCACCATACAGTTTCCTAAATTACCATATTTGGTAATCAAAAACACGAAGCTCAGTTGGATTGAAATCTGAGACTCAATCAGGTGAGATGCACATATTCCATCCTAGCACTTCTCCATTTACGAGGGTGTTGAAGAATGGATACGAATACACCAATAGACTTATTTCACCATACAGATTCCTAAATTACCATATTTGGTAATCAAAAACACGAAGTTATTTCGGAGTCTATAGTGGTAACAATAGCGACTACAACTGATGTGAATTAGGGACTCTTCGAAATTTATTTCGTAGAGTCCCTTTGAAGCTCAGTAGGATTGAGACCTTAGACTCAATCCGGTGTAGCTATTGTCACCACTATGAAGATCTCCGAACTAACACGTAGTGTTTTTGAATAATATCTTTGCACCAACAAAAAAACAGGCTCCTTTTTAGGAACCTGTTTGAGTTGAAATTATAACCATTTTGTATAGTCTTCATCATCCATCGCTTCAACACTACCGAGTAGGTACCCATTTCCGACCTGCGAGAAGAAGTCATGGTTACTTGTACCAGTTGAAATCCCGTTCATCACAATCGGATCCACATCTTCAGCAGTATCCGGGAACAACGGATCGAACCCTAAGTTTTGAAGCGCCTTATTCGCGTTATAACGAATAAACACTTTCACTTTTTCAGTCCAACCAACTTGGTCATAGATAGATTGTGTATACTTCACTTCGTTTTGGTAAAGTTCCAAGCATAAGTTGTATACCCACATCTTCATTTCTTCTTGTTCTGGCTCAGATAATTCGTTGTAGCCTTGTTGGAACTTGTATCCTGTATAAGTTCCGTGAACTGATTCGTCACGAATGATTAACTTGATGATTTCAGCTACGTTTGCAAGCTTGTTATTTCCTAAGTAATACAATGGTGTAAAGAATCCACTGTAGAATAGGAATGTTTCAAGCATTGTTGAAGCTACTTTCATCTTCAACGCATCTCTACTTTGATAGATTTCGTTAATTTTTTTCGCTTTGAATTGTAAGTATTCATTGTTGTTTGTCCATTCGAAAATATCTTCAATTTCTGCTTTTGTATGCAATGTACTGAAGATTGTTGAGTAACTTTTCGCGTGAACTGATTCCATGAATTGAATATTATTCCATACTGCTTCTTCGTGTTGAGTGCGCACATAATCTTTCATTAAGCTTGCACCTTCTTCTGATTGAAGTGTATCTAATAATGTTAATCCACCGAATACTTTCCCTACTACATCTTTTTCTTCTGGAGATAATGTTCTCCAGTCGTCCAAGTCGTTTGATACTGGAATACGTGTATCTAACCAGAATTGCTCTGTTAGTTTTTCCCAAGTTAATTTATCGATCATGTCTTCAACTTGGTTCCAGTCAATCGCTTTATAGTACTCTACGGGTTGCGTAGAATTTTGAGAAAGAATCTCATTAAAATATCGTTTTGTACTCATGAGCTTTTGTCCTTTCTTTCGTATTCCCATTAAATGCTGCAGCTTTCGCAAGCATTACTTCCGATTTCATCGTTGTTTTCTGTAAATGTACGTACATAGTAGATTGACTTGATGCCTTTATTCCACGCATAGTGACGCAAAATGTTTAAGTCACGTGTTGTCATCTTGTTTGTACGTCCTTCTTTCCATTCGTATAATCCTTCAGGAAGTTCTGAACGCATGAATAATGTCAAGCTCATTCCTTGGTCGATATGTTTTTGAGCCGCTGCGTATACATCGATTACTTTACGCATATCGATATCGTACGCTGATTTGTAGAATGGTAAAGTGTCATTTGATAAGAATGGAGCTGGGTAATAAGTCTTACCAGTCTTCTTCTCTTGACGTTCTTCAATTAAACGAGTGATTGGGTGTAATGAAGCACTTGTTTCGTTTACGTAGCTGATTGAACCTGTTGGCGCAATTGCTAAACGGTTTTGGTGATATAATCCACCGCTCATCACGTCTTCTTTTAATTGTTTCCAATCTTCTACAGTTGGGATTGGAAGTTTCGCAAAGATTTTCTTCACCTTTTCAGATTGAATTTGTACCTCTTCAGCAATGTAGCTATCGAAGTATTCACCTGTTGCGTATTTAGAACGTTCGAACCCAACGAATGATTTACCACGTTCTTTAGCAATCTTGTTACTTGCTTTCAAGTGTAGAAGTTCAACATTCTGAAGTATAAATCAGTTGCTTCGATAGACTCAGGTGAGCCATATTCCATTTGATTTAATGCAAAGAATGTGTGTAATCCCATCGCTCCTAGACCGATAGTGTGCGCTTTGTTATTACCATTTTTAACAGTTGGAACAGCATCGATACTTGAGTGGTCTGTTACAAACGTTAACGCACGAACAGCTACATCTACAGAGCGTTCGAAGTCAGGAGATTTCATTAAGTTCACGATGTTTGTTGAACCCAAGTTACAGCTAATATCTGTTCCTAAGTGTTCATATTCTTGAGCATTGTTAATGACTGAAGGCTCTTGAACTTGTAGGATTTCAGAACATAAATTACTCATAATAATCTTTCCATCGATTGGGTTTACACGGTTTGCTGTATCGATGTTCACCACATATGGATATCCAGATTCTTGTTGTAATTTACTAATTTCGTTTTCTAAATCACGCGCACGTAATTTAGATTTACGGATTTCAGGATTGTTTACCATGTTTTCATATTCTTTAGTGATGTCCACATATGAGAATGGCACACCGTAAATACGTTCCACATCGTATGGGCTGAATAAGTACATAATGTCGTCATTTTTGATTAATTCATAGAATTTATCTGGAACAACAAGACCTAGTGATAATGTCTTCACACGCACTTTTTCATCCGCATTTTCTTTTTTCGTAGATAAGAACGATACGATATCTGGGTGGAATACGTTTAAGTAAACCGCACCGGCACCGTTACGTTGACCTAATTGGTTTGAGTAGCTGAAACTATCTTCTAATAATTTCATAATTGGAACGACACCGCTTGATGCATTCTCAATTTTCTTGATTGGGTCACCTGCTGCACGAACGTTTGACAAGCTAACCCCTACTCCTCCCCCAATTCTTGATAATTGAAGAGCAGAGTTGATTGTACGACCGATACTATTCATGTCGTCTGTTGTTTGAATTAAGAAGCAAAGAAACGAGTTCCCCACGACGTTTTCTTCCGGCATTCAAGAATGTTGGTGTTGCTGGTTGATAGCGTTGTGTAATCATTTCTTCCGCTAAATCATGTGCTAATTGCTCATCGCCATCTGCTAAGAAAAGAGCGTTAAATACAATACGATCTTCAAAACGTTCTAAGTAACGTTGACCATCGTTTGTTTTCATTGCATATTGTTTGTAGAACTTAAATGCAGACATGAATGAACGGAAACGGAATTTTTTCTTGTACGTTTCTTTCATTAATTTCTTAACGAATTTACGATTATATTTCCCTAAAAATTCTGCTTCTAAATAATCGTGTTCAATTAAGTAATCCAGTTTTTCATCTAATGTATAGAAGAAAACTGTATTTGGGTTTACGTGTTCTAAGAAGAATGCACGAACCGCTTCACGATCTTTATGCAATGGAATTTTCCCATCAACTGGACGGTTTAACTCATTGTTTAATGCGAAGTATGTAACTTCTTGAGTCTTGTTAATTAATTTTGGACTATCCAATCTCTCTCACCTTTTCTATTAGTATTTGTACATCTTTATCTGTACCTTGATTTTCAAAGCAATGTAGCAATGGAATTTCATATTTAACCGCTAACGCTCTGGCATTGGAACAAAAACTGGTATTGAAATTGCGATTCCCTGAACCAGCAACCCCTTTTAACAGGCTGCGATTCTCGCCAAAATCAATAAATTCATAAAAAAAATTCGCCACTTGCTCTCCATAGGTTGGTGTAATGACGATATAAGGTTCTTCCATTTGTACTGTAGAATTTTTCTTAGAAATCTCAATAAAATCCCAGTTCAATTTTTTTACGAATTGTCTTGTCTTTCCAGTTAGCGATAAATAAACGACTTTCACGAATACTCCATTTCTGAATTCGAAATACACCTTCATGCATTTCTAGCTCACTTGAAACTCACGAAATTAATTATAGCCAGCCTAGAAGTTTTTTGCAACATTTTAACAACATTTTGTATTGTTTTTTTGACGAAACACAAAATATAGTGACTCCAACCACCTACCCCCGACATTTAGTGTACGCAAAAAATCAAGTAAAACGATTGACAAAAACTGTTGACGACTGTAGACTAAACCTGTAGAAAGGAGTTCTATTTATGACAGAATTTCAACCAATGAGCCCTTCTGAACGTCAAATTATGCGTGTCTTATGGGCAAATCCAAACAGCACAAGCGGTTATATTATCGAGCAACTGCAACGCTCATTTTCATGGAGTGACTCGACGATTAAAACCCTCATTATCCGTTTAACCAAAAAAGGATATATCCAAATCGATAATCGAAAGAAACCATTCCACTACTCTGCAACGATTTCTGAGAAAGCACAACTCGACCAAGAGACCGATGTGCTTCTAGAACAAGTTTGCCATAAACAGAATGGAAATTTAATACATACACTGATCGATAAGGCCACTTTGAGCCAAGATGATATTCAAGTATTAGTGAACGCCTTAAAGGAGAAAGCAGCCACTGCTCCAACATCTGTTGCATGTAACTGCCTACCAGGACAATGTAATTGCCATCACCATCACAACTAACATAAAAACCTATTGCTTAAAGCCATAATGACTTTAAACAATAGGTTATTTTTATTTTTAATTATCTCACATCTTAATTTTTAAGATAGTCCTTCGCGTCCTTAAAGAAGCTAGCAATAATCATGACGATAATAATCCCAATTGGAAGTGCCGCAATAATTGCAACGGACTGTAAGTTATACATTGAGTTTTCTGAGAAAATCAATGCGATTGGGAACAAGATAAATACGAGTGACCAGAACATGCGGACACGTTTATCACTACCATGTGTGTGCTCTAATTCTTTGTATGAATAAGCAGACACCACAAGTGTTAAGGCATCGAATGTTGTCGCGTAGAAAGCAATCATCGTAACTGCTAGTAATAACAATCCAATGTTAGCTAAAGGCATTGTATCAAAAATTTTCAAAATTGCTCCAGCATAATCCGCATTATTACTTAAAATACCAGTAATATCCACCCCATGTTTTAATTGTTGGGCTAAGCCATAGTTTCCAAGAATGATAAACGCTGTAAACGTTCCAGCAATCCCCCACGCGTATCCACCAAGAACTGTATTTTTAATCGTGCGTCCTTTTGAAATACTACCGATAAAGAACGGCGTTGCCACACACCAAACCATCCAATATGACCAATAATAGATGGTCCATTTTTGTGGGAAGCTTGTTTCACGAAGCGGATCAAGCCACGTAGACATTCCGATAAAGTTTTGGATAAGGTTCCCAATAGCGCTAAACCCTGTTTCTAAGATATAAACTGTTTCTCCACCGAAGAATAAGAAATATCCGAGTAAGGCAAAGAATAAATACGTACAGATAGCAGCTAGTTTAGAAACGGCGTCCATCCCAAGCATTACGGTACTTGTATATACGGCTGCAATTAATAATAGGACTACAATCGTAATAATTTTCGAATTTTCAATCCCGAACACTTGGCTCATCGCTGCTGAAAGAAGCGGAGTCGCAAGTGAGAAAGTTGTTGCTGTCCCGGCGATCAACGCAAAAATAGCAATCAAGTCGATTGTTTTTCCCATCCATCCGTCAACTTTGTCTCCAAGGAGTGGACGACAAGCTTCAGAGAATTTTTGTTTCTCTACTTTACGGTTATGCAACATAAATCCAAAGGCCACCGCAAGCATGATGTAGAAGCTCCATGCGATTGGTCCCCAGTGGAATAATGGGAATGTGGACGCCCATTTTTGCACGCTACCGAGTTCGCCAAGATAAGATTCTTGTGCGTATAATGCCCATTCGATCATCGCATAGAACACAATATCCGCTGCCATCGTAGACGTAAAAATCATCACACCCCATTTAAAGTTGGAATATTCGACTTCACTATCTTCGCCACCAAGAACGATTTTGCCGTATTTTGAAAAAGCCACATACACACTACAAAGGAAAACACCCACCGCAAGCATAGCGTAGTAAATACTGAATTGGTCGCCTAGAAAACTACGAACGCCTTCTAGAACCGCTGAACTGGCATCTGGAAATATCATAAAGAGAATTCCTAAAACGACTACTCCAAATAGCGGTACAAGCGTTGCGACCCAGTCAATCTCGTCGCGAAGATTTTTCTTTTCTACTTCATTATTCATGATTTGCCTCCTCTAGAACACTCTTGTAAGAGTCATCTACTGCTACTAATTCTTCAAGGCTATCGATTTCAACGATATCCCCTTCTTGCATTGGGTAAATACCCATTTCATATTCTTCTGGGTAACAGAACATTGCAACATCATCCCAATAAATATCATGGTTTTTCTTTTCTTCAAATTCGATCTCAAGATGACGTTTTAACTGTTGCCCGTCTTCTTTCGTCCAACGAGAAATGCTAAATAACTGCCATCCCTTTTGACCACCTGTACGGCTACAGCTTGTAACGACACCGTTGTCATCCACTTGCATCAACCATTCATCAGTTCCGTTTTCTACTGGAATACACGCATATCCTGAACGTGTAAACTCTGGATGTAGAATTTCACTGTTGTAGATTAATTGGTCGCCATCTAGAATAATCACTTCTTCTAAATGGTCACGAACTACATACAGTGATGAAATATTATTAGCGACATCAAAGTATGGATTTTCAACGATGTTAATTTCTGGATAGTCTGCTTTAAGTTCAGCAAACTTCTCTTTTAAATACCCTACTACGACATAAATTTCATGGATTCCTTGTTCATGAAGCGCACCAATAACGGTGTCAATCATTCGTTTCCCATTTACTTTTACAAGCGGTTTTGGAATGGTATTTGTAATCGGACGCATTCTTGTACCTTTACCCGCAGCCATAATAATCGCTCGTTTTACTGTATTTGTCATTATTTTTCCTCTTTTGCTAATTCTTCTTGCACAATGCGGTAGAAATCTTTGGCATAACGGTATTGCATTAATGAGTACTCACCAAAGTCAACGCCGAGTGTACGTTTGTACTCGCACCAGTTACTCCACAGCATCCCGCTAATCGCCATATACGCATAGATTTTTACACGTGTCATCTTCTCGCATTTTCCTTCGAAATAAAGGTCGATCAGTGCATCTGCCTGCTTGCGGTCATATCCTGCATAAATACAAAACATCGCAATATCAATATGCGGGTCTTGCATTCCAGCGTATTCCCAGTCAATCAGACGAATATCTCCTTCTTTTGTAAATAGGAAGTTGTCATAGACTGAATCGATATGGCTTAAAACGGGCTCTGCTTTATATTTTTCAACGAAGCTCTTTAGCCCTAAAATTTTCTTCTGCATTTCAGCATGGTCTTTATAAAAAGAAGATTGACCATTCCACAAGCTTTGATAAAACTCAATTTGCTTAAATGGATCGAAAGTATGCTTCACTTTTAATTTCGACTGATGGAATTCGCGTAATTTCGCCATACAGCGCTGTAAGTCTTCTTTATTCGTGCTATCGCATGAACGCGCTCCTTCCAGATACGCTGTAATCTTGTATCCATTGTCTGGATTCATGTACACGACATCATCGCAAATTTGTTTTCCTTCTAGGACACGATACACATCTGCTTCTTCCTTACGATTGATGAGATGATCTGTTCCCTCGCCCGGAATACGCATAATGTATTTTTGACCCTTACAAGTAAATAGGAAGCTACGATTCGTCATTCCTTTTTTCAATACTTCGATATTGACGATTTCGTCAAGCGTTACTCCTAGAGCCTTCGAGATTTGCTGCAAGGCATCCGTTTCTAAGTGCGAGGATGACTTATCGAGTTCACGAAGTTGTTCATACGTATTGATTTCAAAGACGGTTGCGTCATCCATTAGTTTAGGATAGACTGTATATTTCCTATTCTCGTCTTCAAGCGTTACTTCCCAGAACGACTTCTCATGTCTTTTCTTCTGCAGCAGCAGCGTTTAATTGTTTTGCCACTGCCTTAGCGTCTTTTTTCTGTTAAATAACAGATGCCATATGGACGATTTCCTTTCCCTCTTTTATCGCTAGTAATGATTTCTTGTTTCTTATTCACTCTAAAGAAGCTTTGTTCCACCTCTTCTTGGCCAAGTAAATACCATGAATACAATTCATCTGTATCAAATGGAGATTCCTTACACCATAAGTCACAAGGAACAATATACGTATTGCCTAGAATGCCTGCAACACGTTGTAATGAATAGAAATTATTTTTTTGTCGCATAGTCTCTATTCACTGCGAGTTTCACTTGATAGTCATCCATCAAGTACTCGTATTGCTCTTTCATAAAGCCAACGACTACAGTAATGTCCGTAATCCCTACTGCTTGTAATTGCTTAATCAAGCGTTCAATCAGCGGCTCTTTCTTCACTTCAAGAAGCCCTTTTGGTGTTTCGGTATTGATTGGAACCATACGCATTCCAAATCCAGCAGCCAAAATAACGGCATTCTTTGGTTTATTCTTCTTAAAGAGTGTTTTTGCTTTACTTGTCAGTTTGAATTGTTCATCTACCAGTTCTAGTTCTCGTAGTCGTTTTAATTCACGATTCACGAGACCAAGGGAATAGCCTGAAAGCTCTGCTAACTCTCTTTGATTTTGAATATCTTGTTGTTTAATAAGTTTTAGTAAATCGAGATTTGTTTTGTTCATATTATTTACCTCTCGTATTTTTGTGAACAACATTAGTATACTTTGTTCCGTCACCAACTGCAAGTTTTTAGTGGTAAAGAAATGTTTAAGGACATAAAAAAAGACTAGGGAAGTAATTCTCTTCCCTAGCCAACAAAATCAATATTCAGTTGCATCGATAAAATACCTGCTTCACTCTTTATGTAGAAACCGTATTTATCCACGCTATAATCAATGACATTATGCTGATCAAACATCATCGCATAGTGACTTGCAAAAGCCATTTCCCCAATATTTGTCTCAAAAATTTGGTCATACTTTTGAGGAAGAATCTCTTTTTGCTCTTTCTTTAATACCACTAAATGATATTTATCATACACTTGGCAATGGCATCCTACCATCCCCTCATAAAAAGGACTATCTCCATCGACATAATCCATGACAAAGAACACATCTGTTAAGCCGCGTTCTTTTTGCATTGCATCTAACTTATTTTTTGCTGCTTCAGTGACTGTAAAGTCCATAATCATTCCTCTTCCTATCAAAAAAGGAGACACTTGTCCCCTTCAATGATTATTGTTCTTTTGATTCTTCGTTTTCAGAGTTTTTAACACGATCTTTGATAATAGCATCAAGTGATGGTGGTGTCACTTCGATGTGAGTTGGTGTATTTAATACGATATCCCACTCTTCGTTTTTAATCATGTCTAATTGTGTTTGTGTTAAGATTTGAAGACGTTGACGGAAAATACGTGTTTCTTTCTTAATTAAATCTGTTTCACGGTTAATTTCTGTTGCTTTTTCAGCCGCTTCTCTCAACATTGCTTGTGCTGCTTTTTCAGCTTCAAACACGATGATTTCAGCGTCTTTACGTGCGTTTTCGCGAAGACGATCTGCTGCTTCTTGGGCAACAAGGATTGATTTATTCAATGTTTCTTGAATTGAATTAAAGTATTCTACTTTTTCTTCGTTGAATTTGACGCGTTTTTCTAAATCTTTGTTATCACGAATTAACGTTTCTAATTCTTTCTTCACTTCTTCCAAGAAGTCATTTACTTCTTCTGGATCGAAGCCTTTGAATTTTGTTGAAAAGTCTTTGTTATGAATATCGTTTGGTGTAATAGCCATTGAAAAATCCCCTTTATTTTTTATTCTTTTCTAGTAATCCTAGTTCTACTTTAATCTTATCTTTCTTTGTACGCCCTTCAATCTTTTGAATTTGAAGGCGACCGTATCCACGAATGGATACAATATCTAAAATTTCTAGCATAAAGTCAGGTCTGTTTCTTCAGTCCAATTGACCTTTACTTTACCACTTTCAATCATTTCTTTTGAGCGCTGTCTTGATACATTAAATACGGAAGCAATGACCGTATCGAGTCGAAGCGAACTAACGACTGTTTGCACCGCGGTCCAATGATCCACCGGTACAATTAATTTAGTATAGTCGACTTCCTCAAGTCTTACAGCAACTTTTCCAATTTTTTCTAGCTGTTGTCTGATATACTCTTTCATATTTTGAGCACAGAATAATTGCCAGTCTTCTCCGTTTGAAATAATATCGCCAATCAGGCTACGGTCAAAACCAAGACTCATGAGTGACCCTAGAATTTTGCCATGCCCAAGTGTCGCAAATTTCTTCGGATATTGAATATGAAATAGAGCATTTTCAAAATCCTCTGAAGTTGGCTCATAATATTCCGGACAAATCATACAACGTTTCCGTTCAGCATCAATATACCCGCCATCAAAATAGTAACGAACATCGTCAAATTGACCTACAATCGCCTCCACAATAAACTGTTGGCGTGGATCAAGATAATTCGTCAATACAGGCGCGTACTGCAAACGTACTTCTTCTACCCATTCTTCCACTTGTTTTAAAAAAGAGTATTCCTCTTTTCTAAAATGTTGTTCAACACCATTTCCCATTTTTTATACTCCAAAAATTTGTGCGACAATAAATAATAGTACTCCTACCGCAACATAAATCACTAAAATAGAAGTTACTAATGCTAAACTATATCTTCCAAATCGTACATTTTTGAATAATGATACATACGGACGGCAACAAGCATCTAATAAGTCCGCCAAGAACATTGGTAGATATAGGTTCCAATAAATATTTAATCCATACAGGATTAGCATAAATTGATAAATTCCTGCTACGGTTGTTACAAGTCTAATAATCTCTAAACCCACTAAGTTACACTCCTCTAAAATTCAGTGTGACGAAATGTTTCAACCATCTCGTCATCAAAATTTCCTTGTACTTGGAAATTCGCCGGAGAACAGATAAAGATTTCATCTCTCACCTTTTGTACGTCACCGTTAATAGCATACGCCACACCGACCACAAAATCAATGACACGTTTTGCATCTTTTGGTTCCATACGTTTAAAGTTAATCAGCACTGCTTCTCCTTTTAAGAGCGCATCTGCAATGCGTTCCGCTTCAGAATACACGCTTGGTTCCATCACATAAATCTTAGATGTTTTCTTCACCCCAGGGCTTTGGAACGGAACTACATTTGAAGTATTTCTTGAACGTGTTTCTGGAGCTGACTGTGCTACAGGCTCTTCATAGTAATCCATTTGATTATCTTCTTCGTAATAGTCACCTTCTGGACTTAAGAAGTTTTTTAAACTATTCATGAATCCCATTAGTCTTCCTCTCTTTCAAACCAGCTTGTACCAATTCGAATATGCGTCGCACCACATTCAATCGCCGCTTCAAAGTCTCCACTCATCCCCATACTGAGATATAACGGAGCCTCTAACCCTCTTTCTTTCTCGATTGTTTTAGCAATTTGTGCTAAACGCGAAAAAAAGAAGCGAATTTCTTCATCGCTTGCGTCAAATGGTGCCATCGTCATCAAACCGACAATACGAATCTTTTCATATTGTTTGCTTGCTCTATAAGCATCCATTGCCTCTTCGGGTGTGAATCCATGCTTTGATTCTTCCCCAGAGACATTAATTTCTAGCATACAATCTAATGGCTGTTCGAGACGTTTCTCAATCTCATCCATAATCGAAAGACGGTCAATCGCATGAAATAAATCGATACGATTTATGACTTGCTTCACTTTTCGTTTTTGGAGTGGCCCGATTAAATGCCAGATGATGTCCTCTTGCGGAAATTGTTCTTGTCGTTCTAATAGTTTTTCGACACGATTCTCCGCAAAATGTCGAAATCCTAAATCGTACATTTCTTGAACTTCGCGAGCCGTACGATTTTTCGTTACAACAATCGGACAAACTTCCGTAGATAGTCTATGAACTTGGTTACAAGAAGATGCAACCAAGTTCATAATACGACTTACATTCTGTTTAATGATACTCATTAATTTCTGTTTCTTTTTCTGAAGAATGGCGGAGTATCTAATCCATCATTTTCAGTTTGTTTTGGCTCAACTGGAGCTTCTACAAAGTTACTTTGTGCGAATGGTGAATCTGCTTCAGTTGAAGAAGTAGTTTCACGTACAGTTGTTTCGCGACGGATATCCCAGTCTCCAAACAAATCTTTTTCAGGTTTCTTTTCTTCCACTGGTTGTGGTTTAGAAGGAACTTGTTTTTCTTGGAAAGTTTGAGGGTTATTTCCTAAATCTTTGCGAGTTGCTGTGCTATTCGCGAATGGTGAACGACTAGCGCGCGTTGCTGACTTTTTTTCGTGCTTACGCTCCTCGTCAATTCCTGTTGCGATAACAGTAACGATTACTTCATCACCTAAGTTTTCATTGATAGAAGTACCGAAGATAATGTTTACTTCACTTGTTGAAGCTGCTGCTACGATATCTGAAGCATCTTGCGCTTCGAATAATGTTAAGTCAGAGCCACCAGTGATGTTTAATAGGGATTTGTTCTGCTCCATCGATAGATACTTCTAATAATGGTGAAGAAATAGCTTTCTTCGTAGCTTCTGCAGTACGGTTTTCACCACTTGCAACACCAATACCCATTAATGCTGAACCTTGATCTTTCATCACTGTCTTCACGTCAGCGAAGTCCAAGTTAACGTAACCTGGTGCAGTAATTAAGTCAGAGATCCCTTGAACCCCTTGACGTAATACGTTATCTGCTTCACGGAAAGCTTCTAACATAGGAGTCTTTTTATCAACGATTTCTAATAAACGGTTATTTGAAATTGTTACTAATGTATCTACGTTTGCTTTTAATTGTGCAACACCTTCTGCAGCGTAGCGACCACGTTTTGGTCCTTCGAAGCTAAATGGACGTGTAACAACACCCACTGTTAATGCGCCTAATTCTTTCGCAATACGAGCAACAACTGGTGCAGCACCTGTACCAGTACCGCCACCCATACCAGCAGTAACGAAGATTAAGTCTGCTCCAACTAAAGCTTCGCGAATTTGTTCTTCACTTTCTTCAGCTGCTTTAAGACCGATTTCAGGTAATGAACCTGCACCTAAACCTTTAGTAAGTTTTGGTCCTAATTGAATTTAGTTTCTGCTTCTGAGTTTCTTAAAGCTTGAGTATCTGTGTTCGCTACGATGAACTCTACACCTTGTACTCCTTCTGAAATCATACGGTTAACAGCGTTGTTACCAGCACCACCAACACCAATGACTTTAATGACTGCGCCATCTAAATTTGTATCGAATTCGAAATCCATTATATTTCCTCCTTGGTTCTCATCTTAATTTTCGTCAATAAACATTTTAAAGAAGTTCTTCACTTTCGCTCCAAACCCTTGTTCTTCACCAGTTGGTTCTTGTTCATACTCTTGTGGTTGTTGAACAGGAGCCGTTGGTTGCACTTGTACAGGAGCACTTTGTGGAGTGCTTTGTACTGGGCGAGGTTCTGTTACCGGTTTACCCTTTTGAGCAATACGGTGAACATCATCTAAGCTTGCAGCGTATTTGATTAACCCCATACTTGTTGCGTAAATAGGATTTCTCATTCCCATTTGCTCTGGAATATAAGTTTTCACTTGTACTCCGAAGATTTCTTGTGCTAACTCTTGAACTCCTGCAAGTGAAGAAGCTCCACCTGTTAACACGATTCCTCCTGGAAGTTTTAAAGCTTCCACTTGGTCTAATGCACGTTTAACAGTTTCAAAAGTTTGAACCACACGCGCTTCGATGATTTCTGATAAATAATGTTCATCTACTTTGACTGGATCCTTCTTACCAATTGTTTCTACTGGGAAGAATTCATCCGCACTCGTTTCTGATGAAATCGCATATCCGTATTCACGTTTAATACGTTCTGCATTTTCAAAGCTTGCATTCAAGATGATTGAGATATCTTTAGATACGAAATCTCCACCTTCTTGGTCCACGAATGAGAATTTTAATTGGTCATCGTGCATTACTGAAGCACTTGTTTGTCCACCACCCATATCGATAAGGACAGTACCAAATTCTCTTTCACCTGGTGTTAATGCGACTTGGCTAATCGCTAATGGTTGGATAACCATTTCTTCGATATTTAAGCCAGCTTTGTCAATACAACGTTTAATGTTATGTACGATCGTCTTAGGACCGGTAATCATGCTCGCAAACAATTCAAGACGAACACCAATCATTCCGCGTGGGTCTTTAATTCCATCAAATCCATCTACGATAAATTCTTCTGGAATCACAGAGATGATTTCACGTTCAGGTGCTACTGAACGAACTTTCGCTGCGGAAATAACGTTGTACACATCCACATCTGTAATTTCTCTATTTTCACTTGATACGGCAATCATACCGTGACAAGGTTCAATTGAGATTTGATTACTTGGAATCCCAACGATAACATCTTTAATTTGGATGTTTGATTTTTGTTCTGCTTGACGAACTGCTTTACGAATAGATTCAACTGTTTCGTCAATATCAACGATGACTCCACGGCTTAATCCTTCTGATTTTTCATTGCCGACTCCAATAATATTTAATTGCCCTCTGACATATTCAGCTACTACAACCTTTATTGAAGTGGTTCCAATATCTAAACTCACATAAATTCCCTGATTTTTCACGTTTATTGAAACCTCCTATACGATTCATTTCTATTTCATTTTTTAAAGTTTATTGATAAGTGATACTCCCTATATTTTAACATAATTTTGTCCACTTAAAAAAACATATGAGCGAGTTTTAAGACTTTTTTATTGAACTGTCGTATCTGGTGTGAAATAGATTCCCACTTCCATATCCACAGTTCCTTTTTTCCCATTCAATTGCTTCGTAATTGATGGATAATACCCTAATTTATCTCCGATATCTTTCAGATTTCCGATGACACGATTTCCATCTTTCATCTTTAGATAAATCTTTTGGTGATTTTTTGTATCGTTTGGATATTGAATCTCTACGATTTCACGAATCACACTTGCTGGAACCTTCTCCAGTTGCTTCGCGAGTGCTTGATATTGCGTGTCATCTGTAAACATATACAATAAAGGATAATCTTTTGGCGTTGCATCGGCCTCCACTTCAATGATTTGACCATCAGCTAAAAGCTCATAGTGTTTATCATCGCTTTGGTAATACCCTACCGCTGGATTTTCTTCAATATTCAAACGCATTTTATTCCATGCCACTAATTGAACGGAAGCATCTTTAATCTTTGGACTAGCATTTTTTAACAAGTTAGCTGTACGGTAACGATTCGCTAAAATTGTCCAAATGCTTTGTCCTTTGTTGATACCGTCGTTTTCTTGAACTAATTCCACTGGAACTTGATTCAATCCGACAACTTCAATATCAGACACTTTCGATAGTGGTGAAATAAAGTAAATACTCCATCCCGCACAAACAATAAAAATTCCTTTTAAGAGTGTTGCATTCGTAATGCCTTGTGACTTTGGTTTTGTCTTTTTAGGCTTAGGTTCCTTCTTCTTTTTCACCTTTTGTACAGGTTCTTCAGGAACAGGTTGCTCTACTCTTGGAGAATTTTGTTGCGCTAACTCCCAAGGTGTTAGTTCACGTGGAGGAGTTTGTTGTGGTTTCTTTCGATTAAACATATTCTCCTCCTTAATCCTTATTTCACTAGAGAATGAATAATTGTTTCAAGTCGACTTGACGCATCTGTAATTCCCAAGGCTTTTGAATTTTCAGCCATTTCTTTGCGTTTAGCTTCATCATTCATAATACAATCAATTTCCTTGACTAAACTTTTACCGTTTAAGTCTTTTTCTAAAATCATCGTAGCAGCATCACGTTCTACTAATGACATTGCATTGGCTTCTTGGTGATTTTCAGTTACGTATGGACTTGGAATTAAAATACTTGGTAAGCCAAGTGCTGTTAATTCAATCAATGTTGTTGCTCCACTTCTGCAGACAACTAAGTCTGTGTTTTGGAACATTTGCACCATATTATTAATATATGGTAAAACTGTGATATTTTGCAATGGTTTTTTCAAACTTGTAATGAGATTGTTGATTTTGTCATAATGCACTTGTCCTGTCACCATGACTACTTGATAATCTTTTTTCTCGAATTCTTCAAGTGCTTCGATAAATGATTCGTTCATACGAAGCGATCCACGACTTCCACCGAAAATCAATACGATTGGTTTTTCTTTTTGAATACCAATAGACGCTAAGTAAGAATCATCTTTTTGCGCATTGGCTAACTCTTGACCACGAGGATTTCCTGTCATGACCACTTTATCTTCGTACTTTGCAAAGTCTTTACGAACCGCATCAAAGCAAATTGCAATTTTAGAAACCTTACGTGCTAAAAATTTATTTGTAATTCCTGCTAAGCTGTTTTGCTCATGAATAATCGTTGGAATTCCCATGTTTGCTGCAGCATATAATACAGGCGCGCATACATATCCCCCAGTACCGATAACGATATCCGGTTTGAACTCTTTTACGATTTTTTTTTTTGCTTTAAAATAGCTTGTACAGAAATACCATAATGTCTTGAAGTTTTCTAGTGACAATGAACGAACGATTCCTTGAATCTTAATCGTTTTAAAATCATATCCCGCTTTTGGAACGATGGTACTTTCTAATCCACGTTCAGTCCCCACATAAAGAAACTCTGTTGAAGGGTCTTGTTCTTTCAAATAATTCATTAAGGAAAGAGCTGGATAAATATGACCACCCGTTCCTCCTCCTGAAACTAATACTCTCATCTTTTTTCTCCTATATACTACAGTTTTTCTACTGCTTCAATGAAACAATCGCCGCGCACTTCAAAGTTAGCAAATTGATCCCAACTTGCACAAGCTGGTGAAAGTAATACAATTTCTCCTTCACGACTAACTGCATACGCTTTTGGCACTGCTTCTTCTAAAGTCTCTACTACGGTTACTGGAATAGATAGTTTTTCAGCAGTCGCTTTTAACTTCTCTTTTGTTTCCCCATAAACGACCATTTCACGGACATTTCCAAGAGAGGGTTCTAATTCCTCAAACCATTTCCACGATCAAGTCCACCAGCAATCAATACAACCGATTGATTTGTAAAACTACGTAACGCTGTTTGTGTTGCAATAATATTCGTTGCTTTTGAGTCATTGTAGAATTTACGACCTTCAATAGTCTTCACATATTGTGTACGGTGTTTTACACCATGGAATGAACGAACCGCTTTTTCGATTCCTTCATTTGTTGCGCCTTGTAATTTACTAATCGCAACCGCTGCTAGTACGTTCTCAACGTTTTGAACGCCAGGTACTTGAATGGCTTCGATTGGCATGACTGCTTCCCCATTAAAGTAAATCGTTGTCTCATCCGCATAAGCCCCATGTTCTAAGACAGATTTGCGGCTGAAAGGTACTAATGTTGCTTTTGTTTGTCCTTTAATAAACTCATATAACTCTGGAAAATCCGCATTATAAACGAGGAAATCCTCTTCTGTTTGATTTTTAGTAATTTGTAATTTTGCTTTTACATACTCTTCACGCGTTCCATGATAATCTAAATGTGCACTAAAGATATTCACGATACATGCTACTTTAGGGCGAAACTCTTCAATCCCCATTAATTGGAAACTCGATAATTCAGTGACATAAATATCTGATTCTTTTGAATCTCCTGCAAGTAGTGATAAAGGAACCCCAATATTTCCACATGCAAAAGTTCTTCTTTCAGGGAATGATTCTTTTAGCATTAAGTTTGTTAATGTTGTTGTTGTTGTTTTCCCATTTGAACCTGTAATTCCAAGTACGGTTCCTTCCATCACACGTTGTGCAATTTCAATTTCAGTATAAACTGGTAATCCCTTTTCGACTGCTTTTGCTACTAATGGATTTGTATAAGGAATCCCTGGATTTTTCACAACGAAATCAACAGGCTCATCGAGTAGTTCTAGTGGATGTCCCCCAGAAACCACTTTAATCCCTTCTGCGACTAACCCTTGTGCGTCTACACTTTCCTCAAGTGGTGTTCTATCATTTACTGTCACATCCGCGTGTAACTGGTGTAATAGTTTTGCTACACTCACTCCACTCTTTGCAAGTCCGATGACTAGTACTTTTTTATTTTCAAATGCATGTGTATTCCGCACAATGATTCCTCCTATTTTTTGTTTTGAATATGTATATGGAGAAAGGCTGGGCAAAAATGACCAGCTCTCCTAATAAAATATGTTAATTCTCTTAAAAGACAAATGCAACGATTAAACCTGCAATAAGTCCGATTGCACTAAATACAGAAACAATCTTCACTTCTTTCCAACCACTCATTTCAAAGTGATGGTGAATTGGACTCATCTTAAAGATACGTTTCCCTGTCAGTTTAAATGAACCGACTTGTAAAATAACGCTAAGTGTTTCCAAAACAAAGATGATCCCTACAAGCAATAATGTCCATTCCTTATGAAGCATAATCGAGATAATCGCAAGACCTGCTCCAAGTGCCAATGAACCAACATCTCCCATGAAGACTTTGGCTGGTTTCCAGTTATATACTAAGAATCCAAGAAGACCGCCGACTACGCAGAAACAGAAAATTGCAATCGAATGTTGCGCTGCTCTATATGCCATAATCCCATAAATTCCATATGCAATAATGTTAGTAGATGCTGCCAACCCATCTAATCCATCTGTTAAGTTAACTGCGTTAGAAAATCCTGCGATCCAAATGATTGTAAATAACGCAAACAAGATAATACTGTTTACTTCACCAAAGATTGGAAGGTAAATTAATGGTGCATTCCCGCTTAAAAGGAAAAGCACTACGAAGATAGCTGCTCCAATCAATTGTAATCCAAATTTTTCGTGACTCTTTAGCCCTTCATTTTGTTTTTTAAACACTTTAATAAAGTCATCTAAGAAACCAATTGTTCCGAAGAAGGCAAAACCAATAACGCCACTTAATAAGACGAAATTGAAATGTCCAAATACGGCTCCAACAATTAAACTAGAAATACTAATCATACAAAGGAACACAAGCCCACCCATTGTTGGAGTTCCACTTTTAGCTTTATGCCATGATGGACCTTCATCTAATGTAGTTTGACCTAATTGTTTCATCTTCATATACTGAATGAAATGTGGTTCAGCGATAGCCGTTGCTAAACGCTAAGCCGACTGATAAAATGACTTCGATCATAATCTTTCCCTTCTTCTACTCATGATTTTTAAAGCCCATTGCTTTTAGGCATTCAATTACTGTTTCAACTTCATTATAAGGAATATACTCATCACCGATTACTTGATAAGGTTCTACACCTTTACCAGCAAATAGTAAGATATCCCCTTCTTGTGCGATTTCTAAAGCACGTTTTACCGCACTTTCTCGATTATCGATGCATTCATAAGCAGTTTGTTCATCTTTTCTTCCTGCTAAAATTTCTGCATAAATCTTTTCAAGCGGTTCATTTCTTGGATTATCCGCTGTTAAAATCACATAATCGGATTTATCAAACGCAATTTCTCCTAATTCAGGGCGCATACTTGAATCACGGTTACCACCACTATGTCCCATAATGGTAATCACTCGATTTACTTTCACTTTTTCAAGTGTTTCAAGCACATTTTGTAGCCCATCAGGTGTATGTGCAAAGTCGATAATCACTTGGAATGGTTGTCCTTGTTGAATCAACTGCATACGACCACCTACACCAGGGAATCGTTTCATTCGGCTCACAGCACGTTCAAGTGAAATTCCATTCACGACCGCTACTGCAAAAGCTGCAAGAACATTATAAACATTAAAGAGTCCAATCATTGGAATCACAACAGGAAGCTCTTGTCCATTCATTGTTACTGTAAATGAAGTTGTCGCTCCGTTTGTTTGAACATTTGTCGCACAGATATCCGCTTTTTCACTAAATCCGTATGAAATCACTTCGCAAGGAGTTGAGTATGCGAATTGCTCAAAATGTTCTTCGTCTCGATTTAAAATCGCAACTCGAGGTTTTCCATTTTTAGAATGGTTTCCTAATTGTGAGAATAACAGACTTTTAGCATGCGCATAATTTTCCATTGTTTTATGCAAGTCTAAATGTTCATGTGTTAAGTTTGTAAACACGGCAACATTGTAGTCAATTCCCCAAACACGACCTAATTGAAGAGCGTGAGAAGAAACTTCCATAATACATGTATCGCCACCGATTTCTTTTACCTTTTGCAATGTTTCATGCACGGTTAAGATTTCTGGCGTTGTATTTCTTGTTTCAATACGTTCGTCACCGATTTTTCGATACATCGTTCCAATCAATGCTGTTGGTTTTCCTAATTCTTCTAATAAGTAGTCAATCATATGCGTTACAGTCGTTTTCCCATTGGTCCCTGTAACCCCAATCATATTTAATGACTCTGATGGATACCCGTAAAAATGATTTGCAAAGAGTGTCATCACACGTGTCACATCTTTGACATAAATCACAGGTGAATCTCCTACTTGTTCTTTGATAGATTTCGAAGCTACGAACACACTTGCTCCTAGCTCTTTTGCCTTCCCTGCAAATTGATGCCCATCTACCGTTACACCTTCGATACAGAAAAACATAGTATTGGGCACAACTTTACGCGAATCTTGTGCTAATTTCTACAGTGACGCCCTCAAGCGAGCCTTCCACTTCTTTAATGACTAACAAGTCCGCTAGTTCTTTCGCAAACATGTTCTTCCTCCTTCTTTTACTCTGAGAGTCTAGAGTATTCTAAACTTCTCTTCATTAATGGATTGAAAATTTCTTTAATAATTTGATTACCAGTTACAGCTACACGCGGTTGTTTCACTGTGATATATAGGATATATTTTGGATCATCATACGGCGCAAATCCTACTACAGAGAAAATATTGTTATTTCCGTTTGAGTAGTATTTACCTGTTTCTGGATTGATGATTTCGGCTGTCCCTCTTTTAGCTGCGACTGCTTCTCCATCAATATTAAAATCATAGGCTGTTCCGTTTTTCATACGAGTTGCTTGATATAAAAATTGAAGAGTTTTCTTCGCAGTTTCTGGAGAGATTACTTTTCCTAAAGCTGTTGTTGGATTAGGTGTTTCTTTCCCAGTATCTGGATCTGTTAAATGGTCCACCAAACGTAATTTTTGCATTTGACCGCCATTTGCAATCGCAGTGAAAGCTTGCATCATTTGATATGGTGTCACTGAAATCCCTTGACCGAAACCAGTTGATAATTGTTGTAAGTATGAATTAAATGGATTTGATCCTGAAATTTCATTCGCAAAACCAGAGTTAGTAGATTTTCCAAATCCGAAAGCTTCTAAGTATTGTTTCCATTTTTCAATACCAATTTTTTGAATGATGTAAACAAAGGCAACGTTACTTGAGTGCGCTAACCCTTCTAAATACGTAATATTTCCCCAACCGACTTTATTATAGTCTCGTACAAGGTCCGTATAAATCTTCACACTACCTGATTTGTATTTTTCATTTGGATCAAATACGCCCTCGTTAATCGCAGCCGCAAGTGCCAATACTTTCATGGTTGACCCTGGCTCGTACGCTTGGTCTGTTAACAGGTTATTCCATTGAACATCGATACCCTCTTTAGTCGTCGAGTTATACGTTGGACGTTGTGTTGCCGCAACGATATTTCCTGTTTTAGGGTCAACAAGCATCGCAGTCATTTGAACTGGTTGGTATTTTTTATCCGCTTCACTAACTAATAATTCTAAGTATGTTTGTAATCTTTTATCAATCGTTAGCGTTAAATCCATACCATCTTTTGGTTGTTTCGTAACTTTTTCTGTATCGGTAATCACATATCCATTTCCATCTACAGAATATTCAACTTCCCCAGCAGTCCCTGTTAGTTGTTCATTATAAAGGCCTTCAAGCCCAGTCTTCCCTACTAATGTAGTTACTGTTTTGTTATCGACTGTTTCTTCAACAGTATCTGTATACCCGATTAAATGAGAAGCAAAGATTCCATTAGGGTAGTAACGAGCTGGACTTTCTGAGAACTTAACTCCAGGAAGTTTTTCAGCTTCAATCGCTTCCTTATCTTGAACCGACAAATTCTTACCGGCGCTTCCAAACTCTACTTGAGAAACATCTTTTTGACTCAACAATTTTAAGATTTCTTCTTTAGATAAAGAAATGTGTTTTGAAAGTGCCTCAGCAGTCTTATTGACATCTGTTACATAGTCAGGGTTATCTGTATCCTTGCTCCACACTCCGAAGTTAATACTGCATATAATGAATAATTCGTCGCATCTACTGCAATAGGGCTCCCACTAGCGTCATAAATGGTACCCCGTTTTGCGGCGAGCGTACGTTTTTGATGGATTTTATCATTGATTTCTGCACGTAAATCCACACCATGAATATTCCCTACCACCATGATTTTAAAGAACTGTACAGAAAAAATGAGAAATAAAACACCCGCGAGTCCTATTAAAATCCGGCTCGCTTGATGCCTATTTCCCGCAATGTTATTGTTTTTCGTATTTCTCATCGTCCAACATTCCTAACATTTTCTTCGTTCATCTTCAAGCCTTGTTCGTTAGCGATACGATTAACTCGGTCGTACTGAGACAATTCTTGTGTTGCCTGAAGCAATGTGTTGTTTTCACGTTGAATTAATGTTGTTTGTGATTCGATATCTTGTAATTGTCTGTTTTTGTTAGCCACGATCATGCTCGCTACAATTGTGATAACCGCTAAAGCTGCAAGAACAAAACCAGAAACGGCTAAAAGTCGTAATAAATCTGCTTTTTGTTTTTCTTGCGGAATCGATGTTACTTCGCGGTCTCCACGAACTAGAGGCTTTTGTGTAGGTACGGCAACATTCATTGTATCTACATATTTTTCTGCTAATGCCACTAGAATTCCCTTCTTTCTAAATTATCCTTTTATTTTACTCTTTCGATGACTCTCAATTTCGCACTTTGTGAGCGAGAGTTTTCTGTAATTTCTTCAATGCTTGGTAAAATTGGCTTTATTCACCAATTGGAACGGAGCTTTTTCTTCCTCCGTTGGTAGAATTGGCAAATTCTTCGGTGCCTTTTCTACTGTACTTTGCTGTTTGAACATTGTTTTGACAATGCGATCTTCCAGAGAATGAAATGAAATCACACTGATACGGCCTCCCACGCCAACAACTTCAAATGCTTGCTCAAGTGAGTCTTCAATCGCTGCTAATTCATCATTTACAGCGATACGAATCGCTTGGAAAATTCTTTTAGCAGGATGTCCCCCTTTTCGTCTTGCAGCAGCTGGAATACTGTCTCGAATAATATCCACTAATTCACCTGTCGTTTCAATGCGATGTTGTGCGCGGATACGCTCAATATTACGAGCGATTTGTTTCGAGAACTTCTCTTCTCCATATCGATAGAAGATACGAACTAATTCGTCATAGCTCCATTCATTTACAATCTCTTCTGCAGTTAACGGAGCACTTTGGTCCATACGCATATCGAGTTTTGCATTTTGATGGTAACTAAACCCACGTTCAATCTGATCGAGTTGTGGTGAAGAAACTCCTAAGTCATATAAAATTCCGTCTACTTTAGAAACACCTAGTTTTCCAAGTTCTTTCTTTAATTGACGGAAGTTCGCGTGAATAAATGTCACTTTCCCTTCTTCGACTTCTTTAGCAAGGCGACCCTTTGCATGATCAATTGCTTGCATATCTTGGTCAAAGCAATAGAGATGACCTGTTGTTAGTTGGCTTAGTAGGTATTGACTATGTCCAGCACCACCAAGCGTACAGTCTACGTAGATTCCGTCTGGCTTAATGGATAATGCATCTACCGTTTCATGTAGCAATACAGTGATATGTTTAAACATGGTCCCTTCCCTTTCTAAAAGCCAAAATCAATCATATGTTCGGCCAATTCTTCAAATTCTCTTCAGTTTCAGCAATATATTCTTGCCAACGTTCTTCGTTCCAAATCTCAATACGATCATTGTTCCCGATAACGCGACAATTCTTTTCTAATCCCGCATACGCACGTAGCGTTTGTGAGATGTTTACACGACCTTGTTTATCGAATTCTACTTCAATCGCAGCAGAGTTCATAAAACGTGTGAAGGCACGTGCATCTTTTTTCGACTGTGGTAAGTCTCTTAATTTCTGTTGAATGAGCTCCCATTGTTCGAGAGGATAACCGTATAAACAGCCATCAAGTCCGCGTGTCACGATAAAGGTGAATCCTAAATCTTCACGGAATTTAGCAGGCACAATCATACGTCCTTTTGCATCAATAGTATGTTGATATTCACCGATTAACATGCAGACTCCTCCATTCCAATAATTTTAGTAACCATAGTTTACCACATCCCACCACTTTTCACCACTTTTTTCCCAAAAAAAGTTAAAAAGTTTTTCTCCCCCAATTTGTGTTTTTCAAAGCACAAAAAAAGCTCTTTACGATTCAATCGTAAAGAGCTTACTATCATTGATTTAATGCGATTATTTAAAGAATCTACTCACCTGAACAAGAATAACGAGTAATCCGAAGTATAAAAATGAAATAGAAAATAATTGGTGGATGAATGGTCTTAAAACCAATTTTCCAGTCTTTAATTTAAAATAGAGTAACGCCAACCCGATCACAGCGAACCCGAGTGTGGCAAAACTAAACCATGAATATCCATATACATTCACACTGGTCGTATGTAAAACCAATAACATCATTGGTGTCATAATTTCACGAATAGTTATGAAGCGAGTCTCATTATAGAAGATTCGATTCCCAAAAACGACTGTGAAGCCGACAAAACTTAAAATAAACACTAACCATAGTACAATCTCAAAAAATAACATTGACTCACCTCCATCACTACTAGTTTACAATAGATTTCTTAAAACTCATAATATTTTTAAATATATCAAAAATGATACGTATCATTTTTGATACAACTCTTCTTACTAAAAAAGAAAAAACCTTAGACAGCTGTCTAAGGTTTTGTAACGTTTATGATTATGCTTCTTTAGAAACAACTTCTTTTCCGTCGTATGAACCACACTCAGGACAAACGTGATGGCTCTTTCTTAATGCTCCACATGATGGGCATGCGCTCAAACCTGGAACTTCTAATTTGAAGTGAGTACGACGTTTTGCTTTTCTCGCTTTTGATGTTTTACGTTTTGGTACTGCCATTTTTGTACACCTCCTAATCAATCTTCTTTACATAATGCTTTTTACTTCTCAGTCTCATCCTTTTCGAAGAAAGACTGTAAAGACGCTAGCCTTGGATCAACCGATTGTTCTTTTTGTTGTTTGCGTCGCTCTTCAAGAGCTTCTTGCGTTACAACCTCCCAATCATTTCCTGAAGGCATTCTATCTTCACTCAATTCCTCTTGCGATAAGACTTGTAAAGGAATTGAAAGTAAAATATGATCTTCCACAGCGGGTTCTAAGTCAACCCAATCACCATCAAGAGGCATCACAATTTCTGTTAGCTCTTTCTCATCAACTGAGTAATGGGATGGGACATATCTTTCCACAATATCAATGTGGAGTGGAACTACCACTGGCTCTAAAGACCTGGATGAAGGAAGTGTGATATCAACATCGCAAGTAAATTGCGCTACAACTGATTCGTTTTGATAAACAAGAAATCCTTTGATGTGTGCTGGCGAAACAGCAAGAATTGATTCATCTCGTTGTTTCAATGCCTCTTCCACATTGATTTCTGCATCAAAGTAATTTGGAGTCCCTTGAGAATCCTGAAGTTGTTTAACTGATATTTTCACAATTTTCACCCCTAAAGCAACATACTGAATTATACTAGTTTATTGAAAGTTTGTCAAAGCTTTTTACTTTACAAGCTTGAAAAATAAGTGATTAAAAACTTTCCTCTTTATTCACTTGAATTGGCTTAAAGACAGTAGCAGAAATTTGTTTGGATGGATTCCAATAATCATACAATAAATCCCAACTCTCTTGGCGTTCATCCTTATATGCTGCGTAATTGGTGATTAATTGAAACGACTCTACTTCTCGCATTCGCTTTAGCCATTCTTGTCCTTTTGGAGTAAAGCCAAGAACAGTGCCTTGCTCCGTTGGGCGACTCCAATAGTCTTCCATTTCCTCTTTGGTTACTCCAAGTAAAACATAAACGAGAAGTCGTTGCAACCTTGCCCAACTCCACCGTTTGTTTTTGAGCTGTTGGAGACACTCCTCAATAGACGAAGTTGTTCGAATAACTTCCTTTAATCGGTTTTCGATTCCTTCTTCCATTTGATAAATAGCACGTAGCTCTTCATCGGTACTTCTTAAAATAATACTCTTCAAGAGTGGCCAATAAGAACTCCAATCGTTTTGATACTCCTCTTCATCAAATCGTACATAGAATAGTTGTGATTGCAACACTTGATCATCACGATTTTCTTTTAACGCTTTTCGTAAGGCTGTTCCACTCGCAAAAGCTGTATCTTCTAACGCATCATCCAAATGCCCACTTCCTACTCGTGTAATGGGAACAATCTGCATCGGATGTTCACCCTTTGCATTTTCAACGGCGTAGGCCAGTCCTAATTGTTGGTTTGGTGACTGCAACGCTTCTACGAGTGCACTTTCTTCTCCAAACTTTTTGATAGCTAACTGCGTTAATTGACTTGCAAAAGTAAGTGAACGGTTCTCTTCGACAAAACGACTAATTTCTTTTTCAATCGCTTGTCGCTGAGAGACGGCTGCTTCGAAAATGCCTCATCCCCACCTTCAGAGCCAAATGCTAAAGAATCGCATCCCACCTTTTGCAAGATTTCTACAGCACCTCTTGCAAAAAGATCTGTTGCTTGGCAGCTCACCGCAGTTGGCATCTCAATGACAACGTCAGCCCCATGATGAAGTGCGGCTTTTGCACGGCTCCATTTTTGTTCGATAGCTGGTTCGCCTCGTTGCACCCAGTTTCCACTCATCACCACAACCATGACATCTGCACCTATTTGTTTTCGTGCTTGTTCTAAAAGATAGGCATGGCCTTGATGAAATGGATTAAATTCTGCGATTACTCCACATACCTTCATACACTAGCCTCATTTCACCGCTTGGAAGAACCATCGCGGACTCGTTTCTTGTACTTCGCATCGCCCGAAGTCAGCCTTCACTTTGATATTTGTAAAACCAACCATTTCCAATGCTGCTTCGTACATTTCAATTGGAAAAGTTTGTTCCTCATGCACTTCTTGGAAATGCTCATACAGGTTGCCGTCTTCTTGTTTAATATACATATCAATCACATGCTCTACACTGCCAGGCTCGTCTAATTCATAGCTTTGCCATAGAAATGCAAAATCGTCTTCTACGAAATGATATTGATACCCTGGAAAGACTTCTTGCATTTGATAGAGCGAATGCACATCGAAGAGGAAAATTCCACCCTCTTCTAAATGGTCGTATACCGCTTCAAAGACCGAAACAACATCTTCAAAGTCCGTTAAATAACAGAGCGAATCTGAAAAGAGTGTTACTGCGTCGGTCGTTGGTACATCTTCCAACACGCGCATATCCGCTTGAAGCCATTCGATACTTCTTCCTTGTGCTTTCTTTTCGGCAATCTCTAACATATTCTTGGATAAATCAACGCCAATAACTTCGTACCCTTTATCGTCAAGACGCATCGATACTTCACCTGTCCCACAAGCCAGTTCCATGACTTTACGAACCGGTCTTTTGGCACTATGCGAAAAAGAACGAACTGCATAGTCCGTCCATTCTTCGTAGAGTTGTTGATCCATCACTTGGTCATATACATGAGCAAATTTTTGATAGTTCATTAGTTTTCACTCATAATATTCACAATTGGTGCATCGCTCCATAATTTTTCTAAATTATAGAATTCGCGATCTGCATAATAGAATACATGAACAATCACATCATTTAAGTCCATTAAAATCCATTTGCCACCATCTTTACCTTCGATACTTCTTACTTCGAAGCCTTCTTTTTCAACAGCTTCTTCAACCGCATCGACAATCGCTTGTACTTGCTTTTCGTTTTTACCGTGTGTAATTACAAAGTACTCTGCAACTGGTGTAAGACTTGCTACATCTAGTGCAACCACTTCTTGTGCTAACTTGTCTTCACAAGCATCTAAAACAACTTGTAATAATTTTTCACTTGTATGTTCCATTCTATTCTCCTTTTCTTTGTTTCAAATAATGATTATAAACTTCTATTGTTTTTGGAAAAATAGAGACTTCTTTTTCCAATAAAAATTCCAATGTATGCTTCAATAAATAAAAGACCGCATCATCAATATTTTTCGCCGCGATTTCACGAGCAGTATCCACGCCTGGATAATCTCTGCCATCTTCAATTGCATCTGCCACAAAGAGACACTTCGAAAGAAGACTCATTTGCAGTCCTCCAATCGTATGCTCACGAATGGCATCTAACAACGCTTCGTCTTTTACTCCGCATAGGTTTGAAATCAAATATGCTCCCAATCGGTCCGTGTAAGATTTCAGAACCTTCATGGTGATAGATTTCAGGAAGTCCTATTTCTTTGGCAAGTGCTTGCTGCTCTTCTACTGGGATTTCTTTGGCATAATCATGCGCTAATCCGACAAAGGAAGCAGCTTTCTCATCGACGCCGTAAAGCTTTGCTAATTCTAATATTTTTCGTTCGACACGTAGGCAGTGTTGATATCTCTTGTCACTCATATTTGACTGAACATGCGACAACAACTCTTCTCTTGTCATCGTTGTATAAGGTTCAAAGTTTTTACCTTCGCTCATTCTAAATACAACCCCTTTTCCGCAATATAAGCTTCCACTAATTCTGGAACCAAATATTTAATGCTTTGTTGGAATAAAACATTTTTTCGAATTTGAGTCGAACTTATATCCATCTTCGGTGCGGTAATCCATAACACTGGATAGGGCGTTTCTTTTTCGTATCCTGGACGTTCAACGCCGACAAATTGCACCTCGTGAACTAATTCATCCACACGGTGCCACGTCGGTAAATAATCCACCATGTCTCCACCGATAATAAAGTAATATTCCGTATTCGGATTCCGTTTCTTTAACAGTTGAATCGTATCATACGTGTAACTCTTCTCATTACGCTCGAGTTCAATTGTCTCGATATCAAAATAAATATTATCTTGAATCGCAAGACGTGTCATCTCCACACGAGTACTCGCATCAATGGTCTTTTTCTCATCCACATGCGGCGGAATATGGCTCGGTAAAAAGTAAACCTTGTCTAAACCTAATTGCACACGTGCTTGTTCTGCCATAATTAAATGCGCAATATGTGGAGGGTTAAAACTACCACCGATAAGCCCTACACGTTCTACCGGTAGCTCGTCACCGAATTTTTCAGTTTTGTTTAATGTCTCAGAAAAAATATTGAGTTCAGCAACCATCGTCTATCGACCTCTTTTTTTGAATTCTGCAAATCGTACTGAAAGATCTCTATGTTTTGGATTTCTAGCTTCTTTATATAACACAATCGTATGCCCAATCACTTGAATGATTGTACTACCAGTTGCTTCAGCAATTGTTTCTGCAGCTTCTTGCGGCTCCTCTAATGTGTTTTGTAATAAAGTCACTTTAATCAATTCACGTTTTCAACAGCGTTTTGAATTTGATGAATCATCTCTTCACTAAGTCCGCCTTTCCCGATTTGGAAGATTGGCTTCAACGAATGTGCTTCTTTTTTGAAGAACTGTCTTTCTTTCCCTTTTAATTCCATGAAAGCTCTCCTTTCTTTAAATAATCGATTGACGTTGAATCACGTCGACTTCTTTAGGACTCCATACCGATACCGTACCTGGTTTTTGAATCGTAACCCAACCAAGGCCTGCAATCACTAAGTCCGTTTTTTCTTTAATCGTAAATGTCTTCTTCACTAATTTTGGATACAACTTCATATTGTCTCCTGTTGGCGGAGTTAGAAGTGTTCCTGCATGTTTTGCATAAAACTCTGTCGCCTTTTCCAACTTCGTGCGATGCAAGTCGATAGTTTGCGGTGTATAGAAGGTAAATGAATTACGTTCTCCTTGTTCGTAATCGACACGAATCAAACCACCGATAAAAATCGTTTGCTCGCTATTTAATTGGAAAGTCTTTGGTTGTAACTCTTTTTGCGGCAAGACTTTCTTCATTTCTTTTTCCGCTAAGTAGTGTGTAATTTGGTGACGGTGAATAATCCCTGGTGTATCCACTAATGAAGAATGTTCATCAAATGGAATATCGATTTGTCCAAGAGTTGTTCCTGGATATTGAGACGTCGTAATCACTTCGCCTGTTTCACCAATACTTTGAATCAACTTATTAATCAGGGTTGATTTCCCTACGTTTGTGACCCCTACGACATAAGCATCTTTCCCTTTACGGTACTCGTTAATCTTCTCTAATAACTCGTCAATTTGAATACGTTTATGGCCACTCACAAGAAGGGTGTCGACTGGTTTAATGCCGTACTCTTTTGCATGACGTTCAATCCACGCTTTCAGACGATTACGGTTCACCGATTTTGGATATAAATCCACCTTGTTAGCTACGAATAAAATCGGGTTATCGCCCACAAAACGTTTCAATCCGGAAATCATACTTCCGTATAAATCGAATAAGTCTACTACAAACACAACTAGCGCATCTTCATCCGCGATACTACTTAACATCTTTAAGAAATCATCGTCTGTTAGAGATGCCGGTTGCAACTCATTATAATTGCGGAGTCTAAAACAACGTTGGCAATAGAGAGGGCCTTCACTTTCCAGCATTTTATTTAATGCACTTTGCGGTGTGTACCCCGTTCCTTTTGGATCTTCCGTTTGAATTGTTGCTCCACATCCAATACATACATACTGTTCCATGATTAATCCTCCTCCCATTTCTTATGATAAGACACACCTTGTGTCACTACAAAAATTCCTTTTTCAAAGAAACGATTGATTTTTGTTTTCCAAGCATCGCTCTCTTTTCTAGGTTTTACGATAATAGTTCTAACTCCAAATGTATTCGCTCCTAGAATATCTGTCAATAATTGGTCGCCCACCATTACCGTCTTCGATTTATCAAAATCCAGTAATTGTTGTGCTGCTTTGAATCCCTTGTGCAGTGGCTTCAAACCAGGATACACATATGGGACATCCAACTTTTCAGCAGCATCTTTGATACGATGTTCATTATTATTCGATACAAGAACAATCTTGATGCCTGCTTCTTTTAATGAACGTACCCAGGCAAGTAAGTTTTCATCGATTTCTTTTTCGTCCCAGCCAATTAGCGTATTATCTAAATCGGTTAAGACAACTTCGATTCCATTCTCTTGTAAGAAAGGAACGGTAATCTCTTGAAAGGTCTTTTTAAACCACGTTGGTTTGAATAGTGCCATAGTTCTCCTTCTACTTTACGTAAACGCCCTGTGCATCAATTTCAAGCACACGAATCGCGCAATCCTTTAGCGTTGTTTCTAAATACTTTTCTAATGTTTGTACAAAACGATCGACTTGTTCTTTATGAACAAACGTCATCACTGTTGGGCCTGCTCCACTTAAGTAAGTTCCGCATGTATCAAAGGCCTTCCTGCTTTGTAATCGTACGAACCTCTTCCATCCAAGGAACAAGCGTTGAACGATATGTTTCATGGAATAAATCTTTCTCAACAATTGAAGAAATGACTTTCCAATCTTCGACCATTAATCCTGCCACTAAGACATTACTGCGGCTACTTGCTTCCACTGCCTCACCATAAGCTAGCGAACTTGGTAGTACGCCACGACTCTTCTTCGTTGATAATTGAACGTTTGGAATCACAGCGACCATTGCAATCGGAGCTTCCACATTTTTATGAACCGTCAACACTTCTTGCGTGTGGTGATCAGTAAGTTGCCACAACGACGCCTCCTAAGATTGCTGGTGCAACATTGTCAGGATGCCCTTCAAAAAGAGTTGCCCATTTTACTTTTTCGTCGTTTGTTAACTGCAAGTTGCCTAATACATTAGCTAATTCGATTCCGGCAACAATCGCGCTCGAACTACTGCCAAGCCCTCTTGTTAAAGGAATCTCACTTTCACATACGAGTTTATGAGGTGCTAATGTAGGGCAAACTTTTAAAGCTGTTTCGATAATTAAGTTTTTTTCATTTGTTAGAATTTCTTCACCGAACGGATGTGAAATCACCCATTCGCTAGAAGGTTCTCCTATGTGTATTGTTAAATATAAATTCACTGCAATTCCAAGCGAATCGAATCCAAGTCCGATATTTGCTGAAGTTGCTGGAACTTTAATTGTTAATGCCATTATGCTTCCTCCAAGATTGGATAAATAGCGACTTCATTTAGATGAGCAAAAGCTTCTTTCACTTTGGCTAATTCACTTGCTGTTAAAGCTGTATAGCGAACTCCGAACTCTCCTTGGTTGTTTGATACAACTTCTCCATTGAACGGAGCTTCTTCCAAGTTTCCTTTTCCATAAACAAAATAAGAACTTGTCGCAGCCTCTGGACTGAATTCCACTAATGGGCTGTCTACACGACCAAATGTTTCAACCGCACTACCATTACCTTTGCGGCGAAGTACTTCAACCACGTCTGCTAAGACACTTGTTGCTGTTGGAAGTGAGCCTGCTCCTTTTCCGTAAAATAGAACTTCATCCACTGCATTTCCTTTTACTGAAATCGCATTATTTTCATAATGCACTTGTGCTAATAAATGAGTTGCTGGTACAAAAGTAGGTGCTACTTCAAGCGAAACTTTTTCGCCGTCGCTAAGTGCTTTAGCTAGCAATTTGATTGCATACCCATTCTCAGAAGCCATCTTCATATGAGCTGTTGTGACTCCAGAAATTCCTGTTTTAGCTACTTCATCAAATGTCACATTCACGCCAAATGCTAAACGTGTTAAAATCATTAATTTATAAGCTGCATCGTGTCCTTCCACGTCGCTTGTTGGATCTGCTTCAGCAAATCCTTTTTCTTGAGCAATCTTTAATGCTGCTTCATAGCTGAGCCCTTCTTTTTCCATAGAGCTTAAAATGAAGTTTGTTGTTCCGTTGACGATACCAACAATCGATTCCACATCATTCGTTTCAAAGTGTTGCACCATTGGACGAAGAACAGGAATCCCCCCACCGACACTTGCTTCATAGTACAAGTACACATCTTCAAGTTTAGCGAGTGTGGTTAATTCAACTCCATGAATGGCAATCAGATTTTTATTAGCAGTTACAACAGATTTTTGGCAAGTAAACAAGCTCTCACATATTCATAAGCCGTGGTAATTCCACCCATCACTTCAACTACTAACTCAATTTCAGGATCGCGAACGATATCGTTAATATTGTTTGTAAATACAACATCTGATTGTTCCATCAATTCTGGGTCTCTAACTAACGCTGTCTTAATTTCAATTTCTTCTGGAAGAACGCGTTCTAATTTTGATGCATTTTTCTTTAAAATATTGTATACACCACTACCGACTGTTCCAAATCCTAATAACGCAATTTTCATTTATTTCAATCCTCATCTAATATATTGAAAAGCCACAGCACAGACACTCTGCGCCGTGGCTTTACTCACAGTTATTATTTTAATCTTGTAACATTTCAAAAATTTCAATTGTCACTAAATCAATATCATCAAATTGGAATGTTTGATTTGTTTCTACATCTACTAATTCAAAACTACTTGTTTCTTGATTAAAAGTAACGATAGCTTTTTCAACGCCATCTTTTTCGAAGCGACGCACCTCGATATCTGAATCTTGTGCCGCCATTGTTTGTAAACGTTGGACAATTGCCACCAATTGTGAAGGTTTCATATAATTACTACCCCTTTCAAACTTTCTTTCATTATTCTACCATAAAACCTATCTCTGATAGTAAGAATAACCACTCTATTTAAGAGTTTTTTATTCATTTGGTAGGTTCCAATATAATTTAATTAAAGCTTGGGTTCCATCCTCAGCAAAACCATCATCACAAAGCGTTTCATAGAGTTTTTTGCTTGTAGTGTCGCCGGTAAAAATAGACGCATTCTTTCTGCTTCATCCAGTGCAATTCCTAAGTCTTTTAGGAAATGTTTTGCAAAGAAACCTGGTGAATAATCTTCTTTTAAAATACGAGGTCCGTAATTTGAAAGTGACCAGTTAGCCGCACTTCCTGCACCTACTGTTTGTAATACCTTATCCATATCTAAGCCGGCAGCTTTCGCATAAACAAGCATCTCTGTTAGTCCTGTCATCGTTCCTGCAATCATAATTTGATTGGCCATTTTCGTATGTTGACCTGCACCAGCTGCGCCTTGGAGTGTAATCGTCTTAGAGAAGCAATCTAGTACAGGATACACTTTTTCTAACGTTTCTTCTGTACCACCCACCATCGTAGAAAGCGTTCCGTTTTTAGCACCAAGATCGCCACCTGATACAGGTGCGTCTAGCGCTTCCCAAGAGCGTGCTGCAGCTTCTTCGGCGATGCGTTTAGCTAACGTTGGTGTACTTGTTGTAAGATCCACCACCACAAGATGCTCTTTCGTAGACTTAAAGATCCCTTGATCCCCAAAGTAAACTTCTTCCACATCTTTTGGATAACCAACGATAGTTAACACTACATCTGCTGCATTAGCTACATCAGTAGGCGTATCGGCCCAAGTCGCTCCCTCTTCTAAAAGGTCTAATGCTCTTTCCTTTGTACGGTTGTACACAACAACCTTATATTTTTTTAGCAGATGACGAATCATAGATTTCCCCATCACGCCTGTTCCGATAAATCCAATAGTTTTAATGGTCATTTTCTTCATCCTTTAACTCGTTCGTCGATAAACGTAAAAACTTCATCAGGTTCATAATATTATGAGAATGTTCTTGATTCCATTGATAGCCGTTAATCGCAGCTTCATAGAAATCTACAATTCTTTCGCCAAATGTTTCCGAAGAAATTTCAGCTAATAATTGATCTTGTAACGCTGAAACCTCAGCTTCATTCCCTAATTGGTTTTCAATATAGCCTAAGACACAATCCGCAATATCCGCATCTGTTTCAAATAACATTCCTAATGCATCTGCTGTAATAAGACTGCTTAAGTAATCGTTCTTCTTAGCAATGACTGGAACGCGGTTAACGAGTGCCTCTAGGTAAGTTAATCCTTGGCTTTCAGATTCAGATGCATTCACATAAAGGTCCGCCATTTGATAGTACTTATAAACCATTTCATTTTTGATTTCGCCCACAAATTGAACAAAATCGGTCATGCCAAGTTCTGCTACTTGTGCTTCCAGTTTTTCTCTTTCAGGTCCGCCACCTGCAATACATAAGCGCACATTTGGCTTACTTTCCACAATGGCTGGTAATGCAGCAATCACAGCAGCGATATTTTTTTCTTGTGACAAACGACTAAGAGATAGTAGCACCACTTCATCATCTGAATAGCCAAGTTCACTTCTTAAAGCATTAGCAACGTCTGGCTCTTGCGGAGGAACAACGACTCCTGTTGGAATCACTCGAACTTCCTGAAGCACTCCATATTCAATCAGCTTATCTTTTGTCATTTGACTTGGAGCAACCACTCCACTTGTTTGATTACAAAATGCTTTCGAGATATACGCCACATGACTTGGACGTAACACTTTTCCTTTTGCAACATAGTGTAAATATTTTTCATACATTGTATGGTACGTATGAATCGTTGGAATCTTTAACATCGCAGCAATTAATTTACCTGCCAACCCAAGACTAAACTCCGTCTGAGTATGAATGATATCCAATTCATTTTCTTTCGCAATTCGGTAAGCTTTCCCTAGCCCTTGAATCGCCACACGACGATCCTTGAACGCAAAGAACGGAATACTACCTAATCGAACAATATTCTCTTCCGGTTCCGTTACCTTTGGATCCGTTGTTGTAAAAATAATTACCTTATGACCTTGTCTTTCTAAATCCTCTTTTAATACACGTATTGAAGTCGCAACTCCACTCACTTGTGGAAAGTACGTATCTGTAAATATACCGATTCGCATACTTACCTCCTTAAGTTTGAAATAAACAAAATTATTTCTATTATCCCTTTCATTATAAACGATACACGCTGTAGTGTCACTAATAGCAAATAAAAAAAGGAAGCCCCTCCATTGTTGGACTTCCTTACTTTCTAAAAATTACTACTAAATTGATCATTGAATGCAATAAAATCGAATTCAAAACGGAACCAGATTGCATCCTTAATCCAAACAGCAGACAAGCTATACAGAAGAAATAAACAATACTTTTAACATCAAAAGCAAAATGAAAAACAATAAAAACTACTGTTCCAATTATAAATGAAAAGACGAGATTTTCAGCATTATAAGCAATCTCTCTACAAATCACTTCCTCAATAATTGGTGTCAATAGAATAGCAGATACCTTTGTATGTAAAACAAATTCATTGTTTTCTTTTTTAGTCAAAACTAAAAGAAACGATTGCTATAACTCCATATACGATAAGAAGTGGCAAATCAAACACAAAAGACATATAAGTGCTTATTTGAAAAGTTACAAGAATCGCTAAAAACAAAGTTGTCTTAAAGACATCCCTTGCTATTTTTAAGTATTCTTCTGACTTAATCCATTTTTTCAGTAAATGATATAGCCCATAAGACAAGAGGATTACTAAAAAAATAAATAAGAATTGATATTACTGTATTTTTGTATTGTCGAGAGCATTATTTTCTCCTGTACGATTTTTTTAAAGTTTATTCACTTATTTTTACTAAATAAGAATGCACTATAAATTGATTATTATAGAAATTTCTAGTAACTTTTTACATTTATAAAGTTCGAAACAAAAAAAGACAGTTCTATAATTTTTAGGGTTGATGGAATTTTTCCACCAACCCTATTTTTAGTAGTATACAAAAAGGCCAACATCCATTATATTAAAAGCGCTGAAACCTAAAACAAAAGGATGATGACCATATGAACAATATACTAGAAGCTACACTACAAATCAAAGATAAAAACATGATTTGGGATAATAAAGTTCAAGAGAAGATATTTAAAAAGAGAAAATCTTTATTTTATTCAGCTACATATACGCATAAACCAGAATTTTTGTACTGTCTGTGGATGTGTTAGCCAAAAATAATAATATCGTTAAAAACGGCACGAAAACATCTCGTATCACTCTCTGTTCTGTTTCAGGCCTTCCGGCCTACTTAAATCTACGCAAGCAGAGATTTCTCTGTAGAGAATGCGGCTCTTCATTTACTGCAGACACTAGTCGAATCGTAGAAAAACACTGTCATATCTCTAAACGATTAAAAAATGAAATCAAATCAAAAATTAGTGAAACAGTATCTGAAACATATATCGCAAAAGAAACAAATGTTTCAGTTCATACTGTAAGACGTATCATAGATGATACAGCACGATTATTAACGATTAAACCATTACACGATTTACCTGAGCATTTGTGTTTTTGATGAATTTAAATCCGTCAAATCTTCCGATAGTAATATGAGCTTCATTATTTGTGATAGCACTACACACAAGCTGGTCGATGTTGTACGAGATAGAAAATCTTACAGTTTGAAACAATATTTTTATCGTTTTGAGCCTAAGACTAGATTAAAGGTAAAAACCATCTCTATCGACATGTACGTACCGTACATTCAATTAATAAAAAGGAATGTTTCCTAACGCTAAAAATTATCATTGATCCTTTTCACATCGTACAAGCCTTAAATAGAGAATTAAATCGAACTCGGGTACGTGTCATGAATCAGCATCGTTATAAAGACCCTAAATTATATCGAAAGTTAAAACATTATTGGAAGTTAATTTTAAAGAACCCTAATGAACTTCAGAACTATAAATATAATCGTTATAAGCTTTTTGAAAGCTTTATGACAACTCAAGGAATTGTGGATTATATCTTAGAAAACAATCCATCTCTTAAAACATGATTATGAGGGTTGTACATTCACTTCGTGAATGTATACAGGATAGAGATTATATAGAATTCAAGGAAACGATTGAAGCAGCTACGCAATTAGACCTATCTCCTGGGTTAAAAAGAGTATTAAAGACTCTTATGACTTACTTGCCATATATTCAAAATACTTGTGAGTATCCAACTAGAACAAATGGCCCTATCGAAGGAATAAACAATAAAATAAAAGTGCTTAAAAGAAATGCCTACGGTTTTAAAAACTATTACCATTTTAGAAACAGGATTATCTTAATAACAAAAATGTTTGGCCCAAAACAAAAAGGAATTAAGCAACAATTAGTTGCTTAATCCCTTCCTAAAATTCTTCATCAACACTATTTGACAAAGAGCCAAAAAGACAAGGTCATATAAACCTTGTCGTTACGCGTATACCGGCGGCCGGGGTCGAACCGGCACGCCCTCGCGGGCACTGGATTTTGAGTCCAGCGCGTCTGCCAATTCCGCCACGCCGGCATATCAGGAAGGCGGTAACCGGATTTGAACCGGTGATGAAGGTTTTGCAGACCTCTGCCTTACCACTTGGCTATACCGCCACCAAAATATAAAAAAACTGGGGTAGCTGGATTCGAACCAACGAATGACGGAGTCAAAGTCCGTTGCCTTACCGCTTGGCTATACCCCAAGATAGGCGACCGAGGGGAATCGAACCCCCGAATGTCGGTGCCACAAACCGATGCGTTAACCACTTCGCCACGGTCGCCATAATATTATTTAAAACAGGGGTAGCAGGAATCGAACCCACACTAACGGTTTTGGAGACCGCTGTTCTACCTTTAAACTATACCCCTATATAGTTTTTGAAAATTCAATTCCAAATAATGGAGGGGGGCAGATTCGAACTGCCGAACCCGAAGGAGCGGATTTACAGTCCGCCGCGTTTAGCCACTTCGCTACCCCTCCAAATGGCTCGGGACAGAATCGAACTGCCGACACCTTGAGCTTCAATCAAGTGCTCTACCAACTGAGCTACCGAGCCTAGCTAATTAAATTTTACGGTCCCGACGGGAATCGAACCCGCGATCTCCTGCGTGACAGGCAGGCATGTTAACCCCTACACCACGGAACCTAATTGCGGAGGTAGGACTCGAACCTACGACCTTCGGGTTATGAGCCCGACGAGCTGCCAACTGCTCCACCCCGCGATAATATTAAGGAGGATAAGGGATTCGAACCCTTGCACGCTTTTACACGCCTGACGGTTTTCAAGACCGTTCCCTTCAGCCGGACTTGGGTAATCCTCCATAAAAAAATAATGACCCGTACGGGACTCGAACCCGTGTTACCGCCGTGAAAGGGCGGTGTCTTAACCGCTTGACCAACGGGCCATGGTAATTAAATCAATCATATAAATGGAGAGTAAGGGATTCGAACCCTTGAGACAGGGTTAACCGTCTACACGATTTCCAATCGTGCTCCTTCGGCCAGCTCGGACAACTCTCCGAGTTTCCAAACATTTATACGAATGAACTCCGCCAGTAGGACTCGAACCTACGACATCATGATTAACAGTCATGCGCTACTACCAACTGAGCTATGGCGGAAAATTAATAAAGCGTGGCAACGTCCTACCCTCGCAGGGAGAAACCCCCAACTACTATCGGCGCTAAGAAGCTTAACTTCTGTGTTCGAGATGGGAACAGGTGTATCCTTCTTGCCATCGTCACCACACTTTATTTCTTTGAAAAAACTTTCGTTCTTTCAAAACTGAATCTATATCCAACTCCATCAATCTACCAGCTATACAACTCGTGGTTAAGTCCTCGACCGATTAGTACTAGTCCGCTCCATGCCTCGCGGCACTTCCACTTCTAGCCTATCTACCTGATCGTCTCTCAGGGGTCTTACTCATTTAAAATGATGGGAAATCTCATCTCGAGGGGGGCTTCACGCTTAGATGCTTTCAGCGTTTATCCCGTCCACACATAGCTACCCAGCGATGCTCTTGGCAGAACAACTGGTACACCAGCGGTGTGTCCATCCCGGTCCTCTCGTACTAAGGACAGCTCCTCTCAAATTTCCAACGCCCGCGACGGATAGGGACCGAACTGTCTCACGACGTTCTGAACCCAGCTCGCGTACCGCTTTAATGGGCGAACAGCCCAACCCTTGGGACCGACTTCAGCCCCAGGATGCGATGAGCCGACATCGAGGTGCCAAACCTCCCCGTCGATGTGAACTCTTGGGGGAGATAAGCCTGTTATCCCCAGGGTAGCTTTTATCCGTTGAGCGATGGCCCTTCCATACGGAACCACCGGATCACTAAGCCCGACTTTCGTCCCTGCTCGACTTGTAGGTCTCGCAGTCAAGCTCCCTTCTGCCTTTACACTCTACGAATGATTTCCAACCATTCTGAGGGAACCTTTGGGCGCCTCCGTTACATTTTAGGAGGCGACCGCCCCAGTCAAACTGCCCGTCTGACACTGTCTCCCACCCCGGTTAGGGGTGCGGGTTAGAGTGGTCATGTCACAAGGGTAGTATCCCACCGTTGCCTCCTCCGAAACTGGCGTCCCGGATTCTTCAGCTCCTACCTATCCTGTACATGTGACACAAACACTCAATATCAAACTACAGTAAAGCTCCATGGGGTCTTTCCGTCCTGTCGCGGGTAACCTGCATCTTCACAGGTACTATAATTTCACCGAGTCTCTCGTTGAGACAGTGCCCAGATCGTTACGCCTTTCGTGCGGGTCGGAACTTACCCGACAAGGAATTTCGCTACCTTAGGACCGTTATAGTTACGGCCGCCGTTTACTGGGGCTTCAATTCAAAGCTTCGCTTGCGCTAACCTCTCCTCTTAACCTTCCAGCACCGGGCAGGCGTCAGCCCCTATACGTCATCTTTCGATTTTGCAGAGACCTGTGTTTTTGATAAACAGTCGCCTGGGCCTATTCACTGCGGCTGGTATTGCTACCAGCACCCCTTCTCCCGAAGTTACGGGGTCATTTTGCCGAGTTCCTTAACGAGAGTTCGCTCGCTCACCTTAGGATTCTCTCCTCAACTACCTGTGTCGGTTTGCGGTACGGGTCCTATAAATCTTGCTAGAAGCTTTTCTCGGCAGTGTGACATCAGAAACTTCGGTACTAAACTTCCCTCCCCGTCACAGCTTGTCGCATCCGTGATAAGCATTTGACTCATCAGCCGACTCACTGCTTGGACGTACACTTCCAGTCGTACGCTTTTCTTAGCCTCCTGCGTCCCTCCATTGCTCAAACGATTTATAGAAGTACAGGAATATCAACCTGTTGTCCATCGACTACGCCTATCGGCCTCGCCTTAGGTCCCGACTAACCCTGGGAGGACGAGCCTTCCCCAGGAAACCTTAGTTATTCGGTGGACGGGATTCTCACCCGTCTTTCGCTACTCATACCGGCATTCTCACTTCTAAGCGCTCCACATGTCCTTACGGTCATGCTTCACCGCCCTTAGAACGCTCTCCTACCACTGGACCTAATGGTCCAATCCACAGCTTCGGTAATCTGTTTAGCCCCGTTACATTTTCGGCGCAGGGTCACTCGACTAGTGAGCTATTACGCACTCTTTGAATGATGGCTGCTTCTAAGCCAACATCCTAGTTGTCTGTGCAACCCCACATCCTTTTCCACTTAACAGATATTTTGGGACCTTAGCTGGTGGTCTGGGCTGTTTCCCTTTCGACTACGGATCTTATCACTCGCAGTCTGACTCCCGGATATAAATACATGGCATTCGGAGTTTATCTGAATTCGGTAACCCGAGATGGGCCCCTAGTCCAAACAGTGCTCTACCTCCACGATTCTTGATTCCGAGGCTAGCCCTAAAGCTATTTCGGAGAGAACCAGCTATCTCCAAGTTCGATTGGAATTTCTCCGCTACCCACACCTCATCCAAGCACTTTTCAACGTGCCCTGGTTCGGTCCTCCAGTGCGTTTTACCGCACCTTCAACCTGGACATGGGTAGATCACTTGGTTTCGGGTCTACGTCCACATACTACATGCGCCCTATTCAGACTCGCTTTCGCTACGGCTCCGACTCTTCATCTTAACCTCGCATGTAAACGTAACTCGCCGGTTCATTCTACAAAAGGCACGCCATCACCCATTAACGGGCTCTGACTACTTGTAAGCACACGGTTTCAGGTACTCTTTCACTCCCCTCCCGGGGTTCTTTTCACCTTTCCCTCACGGTACTGGTTCACTATCGGTCACTAGGTAGTATTTAGCCTTGCCAGATGGTCCTGGCGGATTCCGACGGGATTCCTCGTGTCCCGCCGTACTCAGGATGCTAGTAGAGTTCATCAAAATGTCGCGTACAGGATTGTCACCTTCTTTGATGGGCCTTTCCAGACCACTTCTGCTATCTTGATTTCTTCTCACGTTCTAGTCCTACAACCCCAACAAGCAAGCTCGTTGGTTTGGGCTCCTCCCGTTTCGCTCGCCGCTACTCAGGGAATCGATTTTTCTTTCTCTTCCTGCAGGTAATGAGATGTTTCAGTTCCCTGCGTGTACCTCCTAATGAGCTATGTATTCACTCATTGGTAACACCCTATGAAAGGTGTTGGGTTCCCCCATTCGGAAATCTTTGGATCTTAGCTTACTTACAGCTCCCCAAAGCATATCGGTGTTAGTTCCGTCCTTCTTCGGCTCCTAGTACCAAGGCATCCACCGTGCGCCCTTATTCACTTAACCGTTGGTTAAATGTCGCATAGCGTTGCGTTTTGTTAAAAAACTCTTTTCGTTAGATGTTACTCTAACTCTCGGTAAATTAATTGGTTATTTGTTGTGATATAGTATTCAGTTTTCAAAGAACAAAATTCTCTGTTATCTCTAACAGATATGGAGACTAGCGGGATCGAACCGCTGACCTCCTGCGTGCAAAGCAGGCGCTCTCCCAGCTGAGCTAAGCCCCCTAAATTCAAACTAATGGGCCTAAATGGACTCGAACCATCGACCTCACGCTTATCAGGCGTGCGCTCTAACCAGCTGAGCTATAGGCCCTTGTTCGCATTTAGAACTTTTGTTTTGAGAAGTTTAACCTCTCAAAACTAAACAAAGAAGTAAACCCTGTAGGGTTCCGTATTACCTAGAACATCTTGCGACATTCTGGTTTATCCTTAGAAAGGAGGTGATCCAGCCGCACCTTCCGATACGGCTACCTTGTTACGACTTCACCCCAATCATCTATCCCACCTTAGGCGGCTGGCTCCAAAAGGTTACCTCACCGACTTTGGGTGTTACAAACTCTCGTGGTGTGACGGGCGGTGTGTACAAGACCCGGGAACGTATTCACCGCGGCGTGCTGATCCGCGATTACTAGCGATTCCGGCTTCATGTAGGCGAGTTGCAGCCTACAATCCGAACTGAGAATGGCTTTAAGAGATTCGCTTACCCTCGCGAGTTCGCTGCTCGTTGTACCATCCATTGTAGCACGTGTGTAGCCCAAGTCATAAGGGGCATGATGATTTGACGTCATCCCCACCTTCCTCCGGTTTGTCACCGGCAGTCTCACTAGAGTGCCCAACTCAATGCTGGCAACTAGTAATAAGGGTTGCGCTCGTTGCGGGACTTAACCCAACATCTCACGACACGAGCTGACGACAACCATGCACCACCTGTCACTTTGTCCCCGAAGGGAAAAGCTCTATCTCTAGAGTGGTCAAAGGATGTCAAGACTTGGTAAGGTTCTTCGCGTTGCTTCGAATTAAACCACATGCTCCACCGCTTGTGCGGGTCCCCGTCAATTCCTTTTGAGTTTCAACCTTGCGGTCGTACTCCCCAGGCGGAGTGCTTAATGCGTTAACTGCAGCACTGAAGGGCGGAAACCCTCCAACACTTAGCACTCATCGTTTACGGCGTGGACTACCAGGGTATCTAATCCTGTTTGCTACCCACGCTTTCGAGCCTCAGCGTCAGTTACAGACCAGAGAGTCGCCTTCGCCACTGGTGTTCCTCCATATATCTACGCATTTCACCGCTACACATGGAATTCCACTCTCCTCTTCTGCACTCAAGTTCCCCAGTTTCCAATGACCCTCCCGGTTGAGCCGGGGGCTTTCACATCAGACTTAAGGAACCGCCTGCGCTCGCTTTTACGCCCAATAAATCCGGACAACGCTTGCCACCTACGTATTACCGCGGCTGCTGGCACGTAGTTAGCCGTGGCTTTCTGGTTAGATACCGTCAAGGCGCTAACAGTTACTCTAGCACTTGTTCTTCTCTAACAACAGAGTTTTACGATCCGAAAACCTTCTTCACTCACGCGGCGTTGCTCCGTCAGACTTGCGTCCATTGCGGAAGATTCCCTACTGCTGCCTCCCTGTAGGAGTTTGGGCCGTGTCTCAGTCCCAATGTGGCCGATCACCCTCTCAGGTCGGCTATGCATCACGGCCTTGGTGAGCCGTTACCTCACCAACTAGCTAATGCACCGCGGGTCCATCCATCAGCAGAAGCTTGCGCCTCTTTTCCTCTTCAAACCATGCGGTTCGAAGACCTATGCGGTTTTAGCATCCGTTTCCGAATGTTATCCCCCTCTGATGGGCAGGTTACCCACGTGTTACTCACCCGTTCGCCACTAGATTGACCAGTGCAAGCACCGGTCGCTCTCGTTCGACTTGCATGTATTAGGCACGCCGCCAGCGTTCGTCCTGAGCCAGGATCAAACTCTCATGAAAAATTTGAATTTTCATGAGCTTTGAAAAGCTCATTTTAATTACTGACTTATTGTATCTCTTTAAGAGATAAGAAATTGTTGTTTCTTCATCAAAAGATGAAGTCCCTACACATTTGGTTTGTCTTCTTTGTTCAGTTTTCAAAGGTCAATCGTTGTTTTGCAACAACTTCTATATCCTATCATAGGACATTTTTACTGTCAACAGATTTCATGTAACTTTTTCAAAGTTTTTTTGAAACTGTTTTATAAGCGAACGTTCGCTCAACAGTGATATTAATTTATCATAACTGATAACCAATTTCAACTGAAATGAATAAGAAAATTTTATATATTATATTCTTCTATAAAAATTCAAAAAAGAGCCTAGGTTACATGAACCTAGACTCTCATATATACTCTATTGTACGACTCCTGTATCGATTGCTACACCATCTCTTTTAATGATGTATTTACCACTTGGAACTTGATTGTTAAACGTAAAATCAATAGTTACACTTGTGGTTTCAGAAATCTTGAAAGTACGATACGCAGTATTCATATTATTGTTTGCATCTTGAATAAAGATTTCAACTGTATTTTGTTTTGCTCCCTGGGTATTTGACCCTGAGTTCGCATTATTATTGTTGTTATTATTTGTTTTCTTCGCTTCATAAGGAATCGTGAATTGGCGAGATACTACTCGTTCTCCTTTTCCTTTTGAGATGACAACTGTTAATGTATCACCTTTTTTAAGAGCTGTGCCTTCTGCTGGTGATTGTTTAATAACAGTATCTGCTGTTTCATTACTATTTTCTTCTGAAATTTGTAACTTCAAGCCATGTTCTTTCGCGTAGTCTTCAACGCCTGAACGCGAATAACCTTTTAAGTTGATTAACGTTACTGGCTCTTTTCCTTTAGATACGGTTAAAACCATTTTTGTATCTTTAGCGACTACTTTTTCACCTTTAGCAACACTTTGTTCCATTACCTTACCAGACTCTACAGTATCTGAATAACTTTCTTTCTTCTCTACTGCAATTCCTAGTTTTTGCAAGGCTGCTTTGGCTTCATCGAAAGTCTTGCCGGTATAATCTCCGACTTCAACGGTGTCTTTACCAGCACTTACTTTTAATACGACTTTAGATTTTTCTTTCACAGAACTTCCTGCCTTAGGGTTCGTCTCTACAACTTTCCCTTCTTCAACAGTGTCCGACTTCACTTTTTGCACATCTGACACTTCGAGGTTCGCATCTGCTAATTTTACTTTAGCATCTGCTTCAGTAAGGTTCGTTACATCCGGAACTTTTACGTCTTTTGGAGAAGTTTGAATAAATGCATAGATAGTTCCAGCACTAATGATGATAAATAGTAGCAATAAGATCCATGGCCATTTCTTTTTCTTCTTCTTTTTAGGTTCCTCTTGAACCACTTTCTTCTCTTCGTCAAATTGAATTTCAGGAACTTCCTTACTTGTTGCTGGTACCTTACGAGGGATTGGTCCTGTCGTAATTGGTTGCAACACCTTTGTTTCCTGACTGAAAGCAGTTGGTTTAAACATTGGCTCGTGTAAACGTTCTGGATTTAAGCATGTTTGTAAATCTTCCAACATTTCATAGCAACTACTGTAACGATCAAGAGGTTCTTTCGCCGTCGCCTTCAACACCACATTTTCCAAACTTTGTGGTACGGTTGGTAACATCTGTGAAATTCGAGGAAGCGGCTCTTGGAAATGTTTCAACGCGATTGAAACTGCTGATTCTCCTTCAAACGGAACTTCACCAACTAATAATTCATACAATACGATACCGAGCGCATAAATATCACTGCGGATTGTTGCCATTCCACCTCTTGCCTGTTCAGGAGATAAATAATGAACAGAACCAAGCAATGTATTCGTTTGTGTTAATGACGTTTCAGAAAGTGCAATTGCAATCCCAAAGTCTGTAATCTTCACATTACCTTCTCTATCAATTAAGATGTTTTGAGGTTTGATATCGCGGTGAATGATTCGATTTTGGTGAGCGAGCTCAATTGCTGAAACGATTTGTGTCATAATACGAACGGCTTCACGTGGTGGAAGAGGTCCTCTCTCGCGAATGTACTCTTTCAAATCCGTTCCTTCGACGTATTCCATTACAATGTAATTTGTTCCGTCTTCTTCTCCAACATCATATACACTTACAATATTTGGATGGACTAATTGTGTTGCTGATTGCGCTTCTCTTTGGAAACGTCGCATCGCTGCTTCATTTGTATGGAAGTCTAAGCGCAACACTTTTACTGCCACGGGTCTTTCTAGAATTAAATCTTGTGCTAAATATACAGTGGCCATACCACCTGTCCCGATATGAGACTTGATTTTATAGCGACCACCAACTGTTTTTCCTGGTGCAATCATTCTTCTACCTCCTCCCTGGCAGTATATTTTGCAATCGCAACTGTAATGTTATCGCGACCGCCCGCTTCATTTGCAGCATCGACCGCTTTATTCGCTTGCGTTGTTACATCTGAATAATTCCCTAGAATTTCTTTAATATATTGATCTTCAACCATATTCGATAATCCATCTGAACATAGGAAAATCGTGTCTCCATTTTTTAGACTCACTCTTACAAAATCAATCTGGACATTCAGTGTAATCCCTAAAGACTGCGTTACAATATTTCTTTGAGGGTGGCTTTTGGCTTCCTCTTCAGAAATCTCTCCAGATTTTAACAGTTCTTGTACGAGCGTATGATCTTCTGTCAATTGTTTCATTTGAAAATTGCGATACAAATAAGCACGGCTATCACCAACGTTTGCAATTAACAATTCAGAACCAATCACTACGGCAACCACAATCGTTGTTCCCATTCCATCTAGCTCACGATATTGATTCGCTTTTTGGAAAATACGATCATTTTCGGCCTGAATATTTTTAACGAGCCATTGATAAGCGGCTTCTGTATCCGTAATACTTTCTTCTTCCCAACGTTTTCCCAAATGCGATAATGCCATAGCACTTGCTACATCCCCAGCATTATGCCCGCCGATACCGTCACACACAACAATCATCGGCACGTTTTGAGTATTCAAAAAATATCCGGCAGCATCTTCATTTAAAGTACGTCTTTGTCCGACGTCACTTTTGATGGCTATCTCCATATTTTTCCTCCTGTTGCGAATTTATTTTCTTACCATTCTCGCGATGAAAAATCCATCTGTATGATATTCATGCGGTAAAATCGTAAGCATCGGATTTTCTCTTGTACAACCAAACTCTTCGATTGGTTGTAATTCGAATTCCGGATGTTCTCGTAAAAAGTTATGGACTACTTCTTCATTTTCACCCTTGTTAATTGTACAAGTTGAATAGATGAGTTTTCCACCTTTCTTTACCATTGTAGCAATTGCAGACAAAATTTCCAACTGTATTTTTGTTAATTTTGTTAAATCTTCACTATTTTTTGTGTATTTTATATCTGGTTTACGACGCATCAATCCCAATCCAGAGCATGGTGCATCTACAAAAACCGCATCAAAGCTTTCTTCTTTAAATAGTTCGCCAACTTTTCTAGCATCGAGTGCATGAGTATGAATTCTGTCTTCTACTCCTAAACGTTTTGCGTTTTGATGAATCTTGCGTAATTTATTTTCATGTAAATCCAGCGCTTCTACAAGTCCGCCTTCTTTAGCTACTAAGTAACTTGCAAAATGAGTAGTTTTCCCTCCAGGAGCAGCACACGTATCGAGCACCTATCTCCAGGATGTAAGCCACCTACTTGAGCCACTAATGAAGAAGACTCATCTTGAACAGTAACCATTCCATCTTTGAATGCTTTCGATTGTAGTAAATCTCCTTCTTCAACAATCACTGCTCGAGGAGACAATTTGCTTTCTTGAACCGTCACACCTTCTTCTTGAAGAAGAGTTTTAGCTTCTTCAACCGACATCTCTGGATTTTGAATACGCGCACTTAAGTGAGGAGCAATATTTAAACTTGGAAAAATTTCTCTAGCCTCTTCTCCGTATTGTTCAAATAATAAATCCACAATCCAACGTGGCATACTATATTCAACACTCAAACGTTCACGTTCATCTTTAATAGAAGAAACTCCATCGAATCCTCCGCGTTGAACATTTCGAAGAACTCCGTTGACGAATTTGGCAATCCCTTGATGGCCACGTTTTTTCGCGATTTGAACGGCTTCAAAAATAGCTGCATGATCAGGCACTCGGTCTAAATACGCCATTTGGTATACAGTCATTCGTAGGAGACTTAGCACCCATAATTCCATTTTCTTTTGTTTCTCGATAAATGGTTTTAAATAGAAGTCTAATGTCAGTTTACGTTGAATGGTTCCGTAGAATAATTCCGTTAATAGTCCTCTATCTCTTGCATCCAATTTATGTTTTTGTAACACATTTTGAAACGCGACTGTCGAGTATGCTTGATTCTTTTCTACATTCGTTAATAATTCTACGCAAATGTCACGTACATTACTCATGGTTTAACCCCTCAAAAATCGCATCATCCTTCAACCATTCTGAAAATCCATTCATAAATGCCTTCGCATCCATTTGTGCTTTTCCTGCCGGTTGAAGACGTGTAATCTCAAGAACCGTTCCGCCACCACAAGCCACATATAGACGTCCGCCTTCTACAAATAAGCTACCTGGTGCTTTAGTGGTTTGTTTATCCGTTAAAGCAACACCCCACATCTTCACACGGTTCCCATTTAAAATCGTAAAAGATGTTGGCCATGGACGTAATCCACGAACGAAGCAATCTACTTCACTCGCTGTTTTATTCCAATCAATTTGCTCTTGCTCTCTTGAAATATTTGGAGAGAACGATACTAGTGCTTCGTCTTGTTCTACTTCCGTTATCGTTCCAGCAAATAATGCCGGTAATGTTTCGATTAGTAAATCTGCTCCAACGACGCTTAATTTTTCAAACATACTAGCCACATCGTCTTCGCCAGTAATTGGAATGGCGCGTTGCGAAATAATCGCACCCGCATCCATCTTCGCAACCATCCGCATAATCGTTACGCCTGTTTCTTTATCCCCATTCATAATTGCATAATGAATTGGAGCACCTCCGCGATATTTTGGCAAGAGTGACGCGTGAACGTTCACCGCACCAAAACGTGGGAAGTTTAAAAACTTCGTTGGCAAGAATTGACCATAAGCTGCTGTTACAATTAAATCTGCATCTAGTTGCATCAACGCTTCCAATTCCTGCGACCCACTTAATTTTTCTGGTTGGTAAACAGGAATATCATGCTCCAATGCCACCAACTTTACAGGAGTTGGTGTGATAATTTTCTTACGTCCAACTGCACGGTCTGGTTGTGTGACAACGGCAATGACTTCAATTGTTTCATCTTCAATTAATCGTTTCAAAACACCTGTTGAAAACTCAGGCGTTCCCATAAAAATAACTTTCTTCATTTTTCACCTCTATAAGAAATGTTGTGGTTCCATATCAATCGTCATGAGCAATTTCTTCGAACCGACTTCTTGTGTTTCCATCATCAATTGTTCTAAGAACTCTTGCAATTGCGGTTCGTTTTTGTACTTCACAATAATTTGGAAATAATAACGGTTATTCATTCGCGCAATCGATTTAGCAGTCGGTCCTAACACCACTGCATTCGGCGACACATTCGCCTTCAAAGCCTTATGCACTTCGACGGCTTTCTTCAACGCCACTCCTTCTTCTTCACTTGAGAAAGTAATCATCGTTGTAAAGAAGTACGGTGGGTAATTTGCCATATGACGCATCCGCATCTCCGTTTCAAAGAACCGCTCATACTGATGCCCTTGTGCTAATTGAATCGCGTAGTGAGTTGGGTTATAAGTTTGGATAAATACTTCACCCGGTTTATCCCCACGTCCTGCACGTCCTGATACTTGGGTCAGTAGTTGGAATGTTTTTTCCGAGCTTCTAAAGTCAGGAATGTTCAGCGCCGTATCCGCATTAATAACACCTACAAGCGTTACGTTTGGATAATCGAGACCTTTTGCAATCATCTGCGTTCCAATTAAAATATCGGCTTCTTGATTCTCGAATTGTTTCAGAATCGCTTCGTGTTGACCTTTTCGTCTTGTCGTATCCACATCCATTCGCACAATGCGAGCATCGGGGAACACTTCTTGCAATTCTTCTTGCACCTTCTGCGTTCCTGTTCCAAAATAACGGATTTGTCGGCTATGACATTTCGGACAAAAATTAGGAATATGTTCTTCATGACCACAATAGTGGCATTTCATACTTCTTGTATCCATATGAAGCGTTAATGAAATATCGCAATTTGGACATTCCAGTACTGTTCCACAATCACGACAAAGTACAAAAGAAGAATATCCACGTCGGTTCAATAGTAAGACACTTTGTTCTCCTCGTTCTAATCGTTTTTCGACCGCATCTAGTAATGTCTTTGAAAACGATCCTTTTTGATGAACGAATTCCGTTCTCATATCAATCAAATGAACTTCTGGTAATAGTTGCGCCTTTGCACGCTTCGTTAAACGCAAGAGCGTATACACTCCCTTTTGTGCACGCGCACGGGATTCAAGACTTGGAGTCGCACTTCCCAACACTACTGGGCAGTGATGATACTCCCCACGCCAAATCGCTACATCGCGAGCATGGTATCTTGGAGATTCATCTTGTTTATACGTTGCTTCATGTTCTTCATCTAAAATAATAATTCCGATGTTTTCTAATGGAGCAAAGACCGAAGAACGAGCACCGACCACAATGTCTGCTTCTTTATTCTTAATCTTACGCCATTCATCGTATTTTTCTCCGACACTCAAGCCACTATGAAGCACCGCTACTCGGTCTCCAAAGCGTGATTTGAATCGGTCGACCATTTGAGGAGTCAATGCGATTTCTGGGACGAGCATCATCGCGCTCTTTCCTTTTTCAATCACTTCCCCAATCCATTGTAAATACACTTCTGTTTTCCCAGAACCTGTTACACCTTCTAACAAGTATACTTTCGATGTTTCAGTATCGATAGATTCTTCTTTCACTCGGTCAAATGCGACTTGTTGTTCAGGATTCAACTGGAATGGAGCACTCTTTTTAAAGACTCTTCCTTTATAAGGGTCGCGGTTCACTTCTTTTTGAACAATCGTAATCCAATTACGTTCTACTGCGAATTTCAAATCAGCTGTTGTGAAATCCGTATCCTCTAAGAAACGTCTCTTTTCGATTTCCATCACTTCCATCGAAGCGAGTGTTTTTAAGAGCGCTACTTTTTTCTTCGCACGTGCAGAGATCGTAGGAATAAACTCCTCATACTCTTGCATCACATAATTCAACCGAATCCAGTCTTCTGTTTTTACCTTCGCACGGTCTTTAACAACCGTCTCGATGACCACTGCACCCTCTTTTTTCAACTTCATCAATTGTTTTAAATGATCCTGTGGCAGGTCATCGGTATAAAGCAATGTAGTTTCGTAATGGAAAATTTCTCGAAATACATCTTCATGTTCTTTCGGATTCACTAACACAAATCGTTTTTCATAATTAGATTTCAACATCGCTGGAAGCATCGTTTGATAACATTGAATAAGGAAGGCATGAACCTTCTTCGATAAATACGCTCCAAGCTCTATCATTTCTGGTGATAAGACGGGATCTAAATCCATTAAATGCAAAATATCTTTTACTTCTCCGTCAAAATCTACTTCGTCACTAAGCGCTAGTACGAAGCCAGAAATACTACGTCCACCAAACGGAACTGCAACACGCATCCCTACTTCAATACTCTCTTGTAAATTTTCTGGGACATGATAATCAAACGGTCGATTCACTTGAATGACGGGAACATCAACAATGACTTTTGCAAACATCTTCTCACCTCCAAAATAGTTTTACTACTCATTATACCATAATGCACTTTAATTTGTTGTCGCTTGCTCTACACTACTAAACTACGAAAACAAAAAAGCCAAGGGAGTATCCCTTGACTATAAATTTGATTATACGTGTTCTGGTTTGCTATCTTCACGAATTGTTAAGTCACCCGCAACTACTTCTTCCAACGCACGACCTACATTTTTATGTGATTCGTAGTGTTCTAACATTGGTGGTTCATGGTGGTGTAATTCATGCGCACGTTTGCTTGATAAAATAACTAATGAATATTTTGAATCGATTTTTTTCAATAATTTATCGATTGATGGATATAACATCATAATAGATTCCCTCTTTCTACTCTTCTTCTAAAATTTCTTCTAATTCATCTTCGAACTCTTCAATGCTTTCCAAGTTTCTTTGGATGCGTAAATGTTCTGTTTGAATAATTGCTTCGATTTGTTGAACCGCATTTTCTACTTTGTCATTCACAACAGAGTAATCATAATACTTCATCAAACCAAGTTCTTCTCTTGCAACCTTCATACGGTTTTTAATCACTTCGTCTGAATCTGTTCCACGGTTTACGATGCGAGATTCTAGTTCATGCAAATCAGGTGGTGTTAAGAAAATAAACACCCCATCTGGCATAGCTTCACGTACTTGAAGCGCTCCTTGAACTTCAATTTCTAAGAATACATCTTTTCCTTTGTCTAATGTTTCTTGCACATAATCTAAAGGCGTTCCGTAGTAGTTTCCTACATACTCCGCGTATTCTAATAATTTTTTATTTGCAATCATCTCTTCAAAATCTTCTCTTGATTTGAAGAAATAATCTTTTCCATCCACTTCACCTGGTCTTGGCTTACGAGTCGTTGCAGATACAGAGTACACGAATTCTTGATTGTCTTTTGCAAAAATTGCTGCACGAACTGTTCCTTTGCCGACACCTGAAGGTCCAGATAAAACGATTAATAAACCTTTTCTTGCCATAATCGTTTGAAAACTCCAATCTCTTTACATCTTTTTACTATAGTATCACAAACACTATTCTCTCAACAACCAAAAGTATTGTAAATTCAATAAAAAATCATTATCCATCTGTTTTCTTTTGATTTTCTATTATTTCAGTAAACTACTCCACACGATTTATGCTCAAAACAAAAAGGCTGGAAAATTCCAGCCTTTCCTTTATGCAATTCGAATATTTTTCCATCGTCCACTTCTAAATCGAAGGAGAATAATCATATCCCTGATAAATTGGTCGATAAATACCGCATACCACGCGCCAGCAAGTCCCCATCCGAAGAAGTTTACGAATACATATCCTAAACTTAATCGAATCACACATGAACCAATAAAAATAGCAATAAGTGGCCACACTGTATCTCCTGCCCCGCGCAAGGCTCCAGAAGTAATCAATTGATGGCTTTGGAACGGTTGAACGAACGCAACAATCGATAAAGCAATAATAGTATTCTGAATAATTTCGACGTTATCTGTATACATTCCTGCTAAAAATGTTGCTCCAAAATAAATCGAAGCAGACATCATAATCGCTAAAGTTAACCCGATGCGCTGGCACATTTTGGTATAGCGTTCTGCCAATTTCTCATCTTTTGCTCCAAGTGATTGCCCCATCAGTGACGAAGCTGTAATCCCGAAGGCTTGTGCTGGTGAATAAGATAGTGCAAGTACATTCAAAGCAATTTGGTGAGCCGCATAGACATTGTTTCCTAAACCCGAAACAATCTTCAAGAACATGATGACACCAAAACGAAGTGCCATTTGTTCTAATGCTGTTGGAATTCCGATACGCACTAAATCGCGCATCACTTCCACTCTGAATTCAAATTTTTCTTTAAAGTCCAGTTTTAAAATACTCTTGCCTGATAAAATATAACGTACATTTAACACCATCGCAATTAAATTCGATGCAGCTGTAGCAATCGCCGCTCCTGTAACGCCTAACGCTGGGAAGCCAAACATACCGTAGATTAAAATGGCATTTCCTAAAACATTACAGCTATTGGCTATAATATTATTCTTCATCGGTATTTTCGTTTCGCCAATCCCTCGAAGCGCTGCTGTTACAGTAAACGATAGTGATTGGAAGATAAATCCAATTGTGACAATTCTAAAGTAGTCCACACCGACATTAATAACTGTCGCATCTCCCCCAAGTAAAGATAAGATTTCCGGGGCGAAAATCAGCATCAATATTGCTGTTGGCGTTACACAAAATACCATCGCCAGAATCATTACATGCTTCAAGATACTTCCCATGCGATTGTATTTTTTTGCTCCAAAATACCTAGCAATAATCGCAGTCCCGCCGACATTTAATGCCTGAATCAAACTTAGCCCAAGAAACATTGGTTGGTTTGTCATCCCAACTGCAGAAACAGCTGCGGCAGTATCCCCTGGGATTTTACCCACCATCATCATATCGACCATTCCAAAGAGTGCACCAAGAAGCACTTCCACAAATACCGGCCATACAATCACAAATATATTTTTTCGAAGTTCTTTATTCGTAAGTTGTTGCTCTACTTCCACGCAACCAATCCTCTCACTTTAAAATGTAGTTACTATTTTACACCCGTTTCTCTTACAAAACAAATAAGCGACAAAATTTGTCGCTTACGTCTTTTATCGTTTTCCATCCCATTCGGCATAAAATTGCTCTAAATACATTTCTAAAAATTCATGCCGCCCTTTCGCCAATTCATTACCATATTTGGTATTCATCAAATCTTTTAACTTCAGTAATTTTTCATAGAAGTGCATAATAGCTGTCGATTCACCGTTTCGATATTCTTCAGGCGTTAAGTTTTCACGTGGCTTCATTTCTGGTTTGTGAATTGGCCTTCCTGTACTTCCAGAATAACACATCACTCTGGCAATACCGATAGCTCCAATAGCATCCAATCGATCAGCGTCTTGCACCACTTTTCCTTCAAGAGAGAGTTCTTGCTGCTCCTTGTGATTCTTAAACGACATTCTCGTAATAATCGACACAATAGCTTCAATTTGTTCCGGAGTCACTTCGATTGAAGTTAGAAATTTTTTCAATTCCTTCAATGCAACTATAGGGTCTTTGACAATTTTATCGTCGATCACATCATGGAGTAGCGCTGCGGCTTCACAGATAAATAAATCTGCCCCTTCGGCTTTTGCAATCGTCTTTGTTGTATTGACGACTCGTTCAATATGCGACCAATCATGCCCCGAAGTATCTGAGTCGAGCCCTCTTTTAGCATATTGTTCCATTCGTTTTAATTGTTCTTGTTGCTTCATACTTCCTCTTCCTCAGGATACTTGATGCCCCATTCACGGCGTAAGTCGGTCATAATTTTCATCACATCGACCGTATATTCAAGATGCATGTGGTCTACTCCTGTATCGATTGTTGACTCCATATCGAGTACTTCATAGGCTAAGGCATCTAGTCCTAGTTCATCTTCAAAAGTTTCAACGTGTCCATCTTCTGTATAAGTAATCGTCGCTTTATGTGCTCTTGGATAATCAACAATCTCAATATACCCTTTGTCGTATGCAATAACACCTCGTTTTGGCTGTTTAGCATGGAGCGTCATCGTGACAGTTGCCATTTCTCCAGCATCATTCGTCAAAACGATTCCAGCTTGTTCATCCACACCCGTTGGCGCTAATTTCACTTGAGAAACCATCGAACTAGGAGCTTCACTCATAAAATAACGAATACAAGACAGAGCGTATACACCGATATCAAGTAATGCCCCTCCTGCTAGATTGCGATTAAAGAAACGATTCGTCATATCATAATCTTTATAACTACCAAAATTCATCTGAATCATGCGGAGTTCGCCCAATTTTTCAGTTGCTTTTCTTAATTGTTTATAGACTGGCATATGGTAAAGCGTCATCGCTTCAGCCAAAATAACATTATTTTCTTTAGCGAGTTGCAACGCTTCTTCCAACTCTTTACTGTTTAGCGTAATCGCCTTTTCACATAATACGTGTTTCCCTGCGGCTAACGCTTTTCGTAAATAGTGAATATGAGTGTTGTGTGGTGTTGAAATATAAATAATATCCACTGCAGGATCTGTAAAGACATCATCAATTTCATCGTATACTTTTTCAACACCATATTTTTGGGCAAATTTTACGGCATTCGCATAGGTACGATTGGCAACTCCATATAGTTTTCCATCCAATGATTCTAGCGCTACTGCTAATTCATTGGCAATCACACCAGTTCCGATAGTGACCCAATTCTTTGTTACTTTTTGTTGCATACGCTCTACCTCCAAAATTCGTTACTTCCATGATACCTGCGACGTAACCAAAACACAACCCAAGCGTACAAAAAAGCTAGACCGAAGCCTAGCTTAATGCGATACGATAAATTGTTTAATGATTTGAACTAATTGTTTTTGTTGTTCTTCAGCACTCATTGTAGCTGTACCATCGCCGTTTTGCTGACCATATAGTCCAAAGCCACTATGATTTCCACCCTCAATCGTTGTATAGAGTGTAGATTCTGGCAAACGAGATTTGGCATCTTCATATTTTTCTTGTTTCAAGATTTTGTCATTCGAAGCCGTAATCGATAATACAGGAATTTGAGTGTCGCTAATATCCGTACTTTGATCTGGATAACTTGCCAGTAGAATTAATCCGGCAACTTGACCCATCTCGTTCAGTTTTTTCGCTTCAATCGTTGAAACGACACCACCTAGAGAATGCCCTCCGACAAACACTTTATCCAAGTGCTCTTCTTTAACGATCGTTGCCATCGTCCCATTATCCAACACTGGTAAATTTAACTGAGAGGAAATAATGTACACTTCGATTCCTTCTTTAGCGAGTCCATCAGCCAATTTTGCATAAGCTTGCGGTTCAACTAATGCTCCCGTATAAAATAAAAGCGTTCCTTTCTTTTCTCCAGTCACCTCAAAATGAGTCCAGTTGTTCTTCTGTTCAAACGCTGCAACATTCCAAGTTTCTTGTGCCTCAGGAATTGCTCGATACGTGAACATTTGAATCAAACCTAGTGCTAATAAAATAAATGCAAACAGGACTCCAAAAATTCCGTACATAATTTTTCTTTGTTTTGTCATCTGTCATCTCTTCTCTCTATAAACCTTACCATTATAGGATACTACAACTGTACACAAAAACACAATACACCTAATACAAGTGATACCGTATACGGTATCACTTAAATTTCAAAACTGAAATTTGAGTGAGAAAGTTGTTCGAGTTAAATTAAATCAATAAAAACAAAAAAAAAGTGGATGCAATGCATCCACCTTTTTACAATTCAGATTAGTTTTCTGATTCGGCTTGTTTTTTACGTTTATTTGCTTTTTCACGTTCACCTTTATTTAGAATTTGTTTTCTTAAACGAATCGTTTCTGGAGTAATTTCGCAGTATTCATCGTCTGATAAGAATTCTAATGACTCTTCAAGAGATAGTTTCTTAGGAGTCTTAATCACTGAAGTTTGGTCTTTTGTTGCTGAACGAATATTTGTTTGTTGTTTTGCTTTCGTAATATTAACCGCTAAGTCATTTTCACGAGAGTGTTCTCCAACAATCATTCCTTCATAAATTTCAGTACCTGGCTCAGTGAAGATCACACCACGTTCTTCAACACCCATAATTCCGTATGTTGTTGCTTTACCTGTATCTGTTGAAACAAGTGCCCCATTACGACGTCCGCCGATGCTTGTTGGAATGTATGGTAAGTATTGATCGAATGTGTGGTTCATGATTCCGTAACCACGTGTCATTGATAAGAATTCAGTTGTATATCCTAATAATCCACGAGCTGGAACTAAGAAGACAATACGAACTTGTCCGTTATCATTATGTTGCATATCTTGCATTTCACCTTTACGGTTACTTAAAGATTCGATGATTGAACCCATGTACTCTTCAGGAGTATCGATTTGTACACGTTCAAATGGTTCACATTTCACGCCATCGATTTCTTTGATGATTACTTCTGGTCGAGATACTTGTAATTCGTATCCTTCACGACGCATGTTTTCGATAAGAATTGATAAGTGTAATTCCCCACGTCCTGATACGATCCATGCATCTGGTGAATCAGTTGGTTCAACTTTAAGAGATACGTCTGTGTGTAATTCACGCATTAGACGTTCTTCAATCTTACGTGCTGTTACAAACTTCCCTTCACGTCCCGCAAATGGTGAGTTGTTTGTCAAGAATGTCATTTGTAATGTTGGTTCATCAATGTGTAATACTGGTAAGCTTTCATGTGTATCTACTGGAGTTACTGTTTCTCCAACGAAGATATCTTCCATACCAGATACAGCGATTAAATCCCCTGCTTTTGCTTCGTTGATTTCTAAACGATTTAATCCGAAGAAACCAAATAATTTAGTAACACGGAAGTTTTTCTTTGTACCGTCTAATTTTAATAGTGTTACTTGGTCCCCAACTTTGATTGTTCCACGGAAGACACGTCCGATACCGATACGTCCAACATAGTCATTATAGTCTAATAATGATACTTGGAATTGTAATGGTTCATCTGAGTTATCTACTGGTGCTGGGATATGTTCGATAATTGTATCGAATAAGTAATCCATTGTTTTTTCTTGGTCCGCTGGGTTATCTGATAAACTTGAAGTTCCGTTTAATGCTGAAGCATAAACTACTGGGAATTCTAATTGATCATCATCGGCACCTAATTCGATGAATAATTCTAATACTTCATCGACTACTTCTTCTGGACGAGCAGCATCACGGTCGATTTTGTTTACAACAACGATTGGTGTTAAATGTTGTTCTAATGCTTTTTTCAATACGAAACGAGTTTGAGGCATTGTACCTTCATACGCATCCACTACAAGAACTACACCGTCTACCATTTTCATGATACGTTCTACTTCTCCACCGAAGTCCGCGTGTCCTGGTGTATCCATGATATTGATACGAGTTCCTTTATATTGAACGGCTGTATTTTTCGCTAAAATTGTAATTCCGCGTTCACGTTCGATATCGTTTGAGTCCATGGCACGTTCTGATAATTCTGTACGTGCATCTAATGTATCTGATTGTTTTAATAATTCATCCACAAGTGTTGTTTTACCGTGGTCAACGTGGGCGATAATAGCAATATTGCGAATATCATTTCTTAATTTCATGTATTTCCTCCATTGATTGACAAAATGAAAGTGATGGAATCTGAACGCTAAAAGAGCCCTTCCATCACCTAAACTTCTTCTCTTAACTCAAAAAGTATACTACAAAAACGCTATAAACTCAAAAGATAAAACATAATGGGCATCCCTAACTTACATTTGTTAAGAAGAGATGCCCATTCTATTTTTAGTTATTTTGCTTCAAACCAGTTGTCACCGACATTGCTATCTGCTCGTAGTGGAACTTTCAAGCTCACGGCATTTTCCATGACTTCTTCTACTAAGCTTTGAAGGCTTTCTAATTCCTCTTGTGGCACTTCGAAAAATCAACTCATCGTGCACTTGTAATAATAGTTTTGCTTTGAATTGACGTTCTCTCATTTCACGGTCCAATTCAATCATGGCCATCTTCAAAATATCAGCGGCACTTCCTTGGATTGGTGAGTTCATCGCTGTACGTTCCGCAAATGAGCGTAAATTAAAGTTACTTGAATGAATATCTGGTAAGTAGCGACGACGGTGGAATAACGTTTCCACATAATCTTTCTCACGCGCTTCTTTTACCACAGATTCCATAAAGTCTTTTACCCCTTGGAACTCTTCCAAAGTAACGGTCGATAAATTCCTTTGGCTCTCTTACGGGAAATATTCAAGTTTTGCGATAATCCGTAATCACTAATTCCATAAACAATCCCAAAGTTTACAGCTTTGAGCTTGGCGACGCATTTCACTCGTTACATCGTCTGGGTTTGTAATACCAAACACGCGCATTGCCGTATTGGTATGAATGTCTACATTATTTTTAAAGGCTTCAATCATATGTTTATCGCCAGCAATATGCGCTAATACACGCAACTCAATTTGGGAGTAGTCACTTGAGAGAATCTTCCAATCGTCATGTTCTGGTAAGAACGCGTAACGAATACGACGGCCCTCTTGTCGTACGAATTGGAATATTTTGTAAGTTTGGATCGACCGAGCTAAGACGACCTGTTTGCGTTAAGTTTTGGACAAAACGCGTATGAATCTTGCCGTCTTCTTGAATATAAGCTTGCAGACCTTCTACATACGTTGAATTTAATTTCGCTAATTGACGATATTCTAAAATCAATTCTACGATTGGAGCTTGGTGCGCTAATTTCTCAAAAACATCTACCGCTGTTGAATAACCTGTCTTTCGTCTTCTTAATCACTGGTAAGCCCATCTTTTCAAATAAGATGACCCCTAGTTGTTTGGTCGAATTGATATTAAACTCTTCCCCAGCTAGCTCGTAAATTTCTTGTTCGATTTCTTTTAGACGTGCTTCAAATTCCACACCCATCTCAACTAAACGTTCTTTATCGACACGAATCCCTTGAATTTCCATACGTGCTAAAATGTCGCTCACTGGTAATTCCATTTCCCAATAAAGATGTGTTTGTTCATTTTCTTCAAGTCGTTTCAATAGTTTTTCAGGCGCCACAGCAATCGTATATACTTTTGCTGCTAAATGCTGATTCCAAACTTCTTCATCTTCAGGAATTTGGATTTTAACGCCTTTTCCATAGACGGCTTCGTCACTAGCAAGAATCGTCACATCGACACGGCGAGCCACGTCACTAATTTCTTTCACGATATCATTTGTGTCCACTAGATACGCAAGAAGGGACACATCATATTTTGCACCTTCTAACACCAAACCGAAACGATGTGCGAGTACTTTTGCTGCCTTTGTATCAAATAAATGTTTCTCGATTGATGCATCCGCAAGCCATTTCTTGAAAGCCTCAGAAGCAACAACAGTATCTAAATCGGTCACGAAGACTTCTTTTTCATTCCCGAAGGCAACGGCAATCACCTCTGCAACATGATAATTCGCTTCAAGCGTTTCAAAATGCACACTTGTTGCGCCTTTAAGCATGTCTTCAGTAATCTCTGACACACGATTGACGTTTGGACACTGGGCTTTTGGTGCTTCTTCTACAGTAGTCGCACCTGAATTTAATAGGTCTGATTGGAAAGAATTGAAGTTCATTTCTTTATAGAATGCCATCAATGCTTCGACATCTTGTTCCTTACGAAGTGTATCCTCCAGCGTGATTTCAAGCGGAGACTCCACATTGATGCATGCGAGTTTCTTACTTAAGAAGGCTAGCTCTTTGTCGTTGATTAAGTTTTCTTTCAACTTACTTTTCTTCATTTCATCGACATGTTCATAGATTCCTTCTACGCTGCCAAATTCTTGAAGAAGTTTCACGGCTGTCTTTTCACCGACTTTAGTAACACCAGGGTAATTGTCGGAAGAATCTCCCATTAATCCCTTCATGTCGATGATTTGTTCAGGCGTCAATCCATATTTTTCAAAAATCACTTCAGGAGTGTACTCAACTAGTTCGGTTACTCCTTTAGTCGTAATTTTGACTGTGATATTATTGTCCGCAAGCTGAATCAAGTCCTTATCTCCTGAAAGAACCACAACTTCATAGCCTGCAGCTTCCCCTTGTTTTGCAAGAGTACCGATAATATCATCGGCTTCGTATTGGTTTAGACGGTAATGAGGAATCCCCCATGCATCTAAGAGCACATTAAAATAAGGCATCTGTTCGATAAATTCACCTGGAGTTTTCGACCGTCCCCCTTTATAATCTGCATACATTTCAGTACGGAAAGTTGTCTTTCCAGCATCCCATGCAACTAACACATGAGTCGGTTTTTCAGAGTCTAAGATGGACTTAAACATACGGTGAAATGAATAGAGTGCATTTGTATGTAAGCCATTGGAATTTTTAAAACGATTTAAATCTAAAATTGAGAAAAATGCGCGGAATGCTAAACTGCTTCCGTCTACTAATAATAATTTTTGTTTTATCATATGACTCCTCCTAAATTGTCACTATCAGTGTAACAAATAAACAAACTTGTGAACACTAAAAAGTGCTTTTTAACGATACCCGTGAATAGAATTTTAATGGTGAATACCCCATTATGGACCCCTTTAGTTTTTCAAATATTTACTATAATCATAAAAAAACAGTAAATCATATGATTTACTGTTTCTTTGATAAACCTATTCTATCTACTTTTCATGACTCATTGAACTGTTTATAATGCTTTTTCTAAAACGACAGCTTTTCCCATGTTCGTTTTCTCTTTTCAATTCCAATTTCTGTAAAACCCACATTTTTCCCAAAATCTTTTACTTTGAGGATTTCCTTTCATATAAGCAAGCCTTACTTTATTAAATCCTTTCTTCTCTAAAATGCTGTTAAAACCTCATTAATGATAAGACTTCCCTTTCCTTGTCCAGACTCTTTACAATCCATCATAAAAAGGCCAATATAGATAGTTTCTTTTGTTGGAAAAGATACAATGAAAATCCATAATAGCCACTAATCTATTTTCCATTAAAAGAAAGCCTATGTAAAATTTATCATCCATATTTTTACCTTCTGGAAGAGCCTGTAAATCATTTAATACAGATTGTTTACTAGGTTTTGGCGGACAATAGTTAAAGTACAATGGATTACCATTTTCTAAATCCAAAATAAGAGACACATCATTCTCCCCCATCCTTCTAATGTTATAAACGGTAGATAATTTGCTTAAATCCATCTTTCTCCTCAGAAAATTTAGCTTCTAATGTAAACTATCATTATTTTTTTCTCCATGATCAAATCTACTGAAATTAAATAGACTGGCGAAGTGTTCTACTGCTTGTTTATAAACATAAAAAAAGCCTGACTTTCTGCCAAGCTTTTTGTTCATTTAGTTTTGTGTTGGAGAAGTGTTTGATAAGAGTTTTTCATAAGCAAACTCATATTTTTGTACATCTCCTGCTCCCATAAAGACAATCACAGCATCTTTATAATTTAATAATGGAGATACATTATCAAGTGGTAATACTTTCGCGCCACCTTTTACTAATTTTGCTAAATCCTCGATAGAAACATCCCCTGCTTCTTCACGAACAGATGCAAAGATATCGCATAAGTATACATGGTCCGCAAGTGATAACACTGCTGCAAACTCTTCTAAAAGTGCAATTGTACGAGTAAATGTATGTGGTTGGAAGACCGCCACCACTTCTTTTTCTGGATATTTTTGACGTGCCGCATCTAATGTTGCACGAATTTCAGATGGGTGGTGAGCATAGTCATCGATGATTGTTACGCCGTTAATCACTTTTTCAGAGAAGCGACGTTTTACCCCACCGATGTACTGAATTGCTCAGCTAATTCTTTTGCGATCTAAATCATTTAAGTAGTAGAATGCGATAATCGCTAATGCATTAAGGATGTTGTGGTCTCCATATGTTGGAATATAGAAATGACCATACAATTCACCTTTAATATAAGCATCGAAGTAGCTTCCTGCTTTTTCTTTACGGATATTTTTAGCAATCACATCATTATGTTCACCAACACCGTAATAAGTGACTGGTACGATGGCATCTAATGTACGTAATCTTTCATCATCCCCACAAGCGATGATTCCTTTTTTCACTTGTTTACCAAATGCTTCAAAGGCACTTTGAACATCTTCGATATCTGTATAGTAATCAGGATGGTCAAAGTCAATATTTGTCATAATCGCATAGTCTGGACGGTACGCCATAAAGTGACGTTTATATTCACAAGCTTCTAAAACGAAGTACTCTGAATTCTCAATCCCTTTACCAGTTCCATCTCCGATAAGGTAACTTGTTGGTTCCATTCCACTTAAATACGTGAGCTAATAAACCAGTCGTACTTGTTTTACCGTGAGAACCTGTAATGGCAACACTCTTATAATTTTTCAATAATTCACCAAGGAATTTATGGTATCGAATCACTTCAACGCCTTTTTCACGAGCAGAAACTAATTCTTCATGGCTATCTGGAAATGCATTCCCTGCAATGACAACTTGTCCTTCTTTAATATTGTCAGCGCTAAATGGTAATAATGTAATTCCAGCTTCTTCCAATCCTTTTTGAGTGAAGAAGTATTGTTCTAAGTCTGACCCTTGCACTTTATAGCCTTCCCCATGTAATACTAAGGCTAATGCGCTCATTCCTGATCCTTTTATCCCCGTAAAGTGATAAATCTTACTTTTATCCATTTTTTCTCCTCGCTTTTCTACTACTGTTTTTTCGGATGAACATATGGCAACTGACGGTCTTGTTGCTCTTGTTCCATAATCATCGATAACGATTTTTTCATCGCGCGTCTTTGTTTTCCCGTAAGTGGTTTTTCCGGCGCTTTTCGTCTTTCAACTTTTGTCTCTGGTAACCCTTCTAACAAGGATTCTTGCACGACTTCAACATCTGATTCTTGTTTGCGTTTAAAGGCTGGATATAGCCCTTTTGTTGCAAAAACTTGACTTTGTACTGCACTTCTCATAAGAGGTACCATTATATTCCTTTCAAACGTTTTCTCGATAGTGTCTTCTTGTTCCTCGACGGACACCAATAAAGCTTCTTCCTTCTCGAATAAAAATCAAGTCCGTACTATTTGGCAATAACTCACTTTTCTAATTCGCGATAAGAAACTTTTTGGGGTCACCCTCTTGTTCTAAAACCTCTTGTGCTAGATGGCACTGTACTTGGTTTAAAACGGTTTTGCGTTGATTCGTATTCAAATAAGAAGTCCAATCCACACGCGGTTTATATTTTTGATGACCTTCCGTCGCTTTTTCCTTAAATGAACGGAAATTGCGCGGGTAATTGATGCTCCTCTTTTTCAATTGGTTGTAAAAGTGCTGCATCAGGTCGCTCATCAAAAGGTAAGGATTCTTGTGGAGTCTCATCTTTTCTTGTCGCATCAACTCGCGTCATTTCTTCAACGACTTGATCTTCAAAAGTTTGACCTTGCTTCAAGTAATTCGGAAAAGTAGTCTTTTCACGTCTTGCTTGCAAAGAAGCGAATGAATCGTTTTTCTCGTTAAATGGTTCATTCATGACTCCGTATCCTCCTTTATTGTAAGTTTAATGATTTAAATGGCGTTCCAACAGGAGTCGCATCATCTAATACTAAGATTCCTTTTTTCGCTGGTGCGTTTTCTAAACCTAATTCACGTGCTGAACAAAGCATTCCGTGACTAGCCACTCCGCGTAATTCTCCAGCCCAAATGATAGCGCCACTTGGCATTACTGTACCAGGTTTAGCAACAACCACTTTTTGTCCTGCTTTCACGTTTGGCGCTCCGCAGACGATTTGTAACACTTCAGAGTCGCTTACTCGTGTCATCGTTACGTGTAAGTGGTCAGAATCTTCATGATCTACACAACTTTCAACGTATCCAACTACAAGTGCATCTTCTGGTGTTAAATCTAAAGTTGAAACATCAAATCCAGCTTTTTCAATCAATCCTTTGACAACTTCTTGTTGCTTGGGAGTTAAGATTTGTTGTCCATCTTCTTCAAATGAAATCACTTCAGAAATCTTTTCAATATTATATCCTAGAACTTCTTTTGACTCACGAACAAAGACTTGAGTCACATTTCCTTTTTTCTCATAGTCGACGTCGTAGCGGCTTGCAGTTCCACTTGTTAATAATAACGTATCGCCGATACCCTTTTTGTTATAAAAACTTAACCACATAAATTGTACCTCTTTACTCTTAATTTGTTCTTCCGTCTAAAATAGTGTTCACTGTGCTACGGTCTAACGCACGAATTGTTTGGATGACCATTTCACGTGCTGCTTCGTAGTCTTTAATTGAGAACATTGTTTGGTGTGTATGAATATAACGAGCACATACCCCAATCACTGCACTAGGAACGCCTTGATTCATTAAGTGTGCTTTACCTGCATCTGTTCCACCTTGAGAAACAAAGTATTGGAACGGAATGTTATGTGTTAACGCAGTGTCTTCTAGGAATTCTTTCATACGAGGAAGAGTCACCATACCTGGGTCTAAAATACGTAATAAGAATCCTTGGTCTAAGTGTCCAAACGTTTCTTTTGAACCATTAATATCGTCTGCTGCTGAGCAGTCTACGGCAAAGAATAAATCTGGATTGAATTTTGTCACACTTGGACCTGTTCCACGTAATCCGACTTCTTCTTGCACGTTCGCTCCAGCGATTAATGTGTTTGGTAATTCCTCATCTTTAACGGCTTTTAACGCTTCAAGAACGACTGTACATCCATAACGGTTATCCCAAGATTTAGAAATCATGCGTTTCTTATTTGGCAGTCCAAATGGTTTCTACATCTGGAACAATTGTATCTCCAGGACGGCAGCCATATTCAAGCGCCTCTTCACGTGAAGTGAAATCCAGCATCGAAATAAAAATATCGGTTACTTTCACAGCTGATTGTTGACCACCAGCTGCGCGTAAGAGATGTGGTGGGAATTGAAGAAGAAATAATTGGGATAGTCTCCATTTACGAGTTAATAAATGTAAAACGTTGTGCTGAAACCACGTATGGGTTCCATCCACCCTAAAGGACTTACTTTGAAACATTCCGTTTGGAGTGATATTTGTTACCATGAAACCAACTTCGTCCATGTGTGCCGCAATCATAATGCGTGGTGCATCTTCTTCTTTGCTATCACGAACCCCAAAAATACCACCCAAGCCATCTTGTTCAATGCGGTCTACTAAAGGTGTTAATTCACTTCTCATAAAGTCACGAATACGGCCTTCATGTCCCACTAGTCCCTTTCATTTCTGTTAACGTTTTTGATTAATTTGTTTCTGTTTTGAGCTTCCATTGTATCCTCTTCTTTCCTAGCACTTTAAAATATCTTATAAACGCGCCAAAAGCTGGAGGGACTCCAGCTTTCTTTGATTATCCAATTTTGTATAAATCAATAACGGCTCCTGTTTTTGCATCTGCATAAAATTCGTATTGGACTAGTTCATTATCTTCTTTACGAGTAACCCCGCCATAATAAACTTCCCCATAAAATTCAGGGCTATCCACGAATACAGGTTCCATCTCAATCCAAGAGCCTTCGATAGTACCTACTACTTGAAATAATTTACGTACATTTTGAACAATAACATCTCCATTGACGTTTCTGCGTTCAAACCATTTTGAAGTGACCCATGCCCCAATAACAGCACCTGCTGCTAGAAGGAAGCTTGCGCCTTTGAAACTATGTTTTTGATTCCATATGAATCAGGCTCCTTTATTTGTTATTCAGGTTGTTTAAAAGCTTTTCTATCTTGTGGGAAAATCACTTCCACACGATAAATCGGATGACCTTTTGCTGAAAATTTCTCTTCATATTCTGTCATCACATTTCCTGGAAATTCCACTTGATGTAAATCTAACCAAACTTGTTTTTAACACAAGTCCGAAATTGCGAGAATGAAGCAAGGCTGTATTCAAACAATCCTCGGTTATCTGTCTTGAAGTGTAATTCTCCAAATGGTGGTAAAACTTTTTCATATCCGACTAAGAAACTCTCATGAGTCAAGCGACGTTTTGCATGACGTTTCTTTGGCCATGGATCTGAGAAGTTTAAGTAAATTTGGTCTACTTCACCATCTTCGAAGTAATCCGTTACTTGTCCACCGTTCACATGTAATAATTGTAAGTTTGGAACATCTGCTGCAAGAGCTTTTTCAAGTGCGACTACTAGGACGCTTTCTTGAATTTCAATTCCAATATAGTTAATGTTTGGGTTTTGACGAGCCATACCGCTCACGAATTGGCCTTTCCCAGAACCAATCTCAATATGGATTGGATTGTTATTGCCAAAACGCTCATGCCATCTTCCCTTCCATTGCGCTGGATCTTGGATGACCATTTCTGGGTGAGAGGCTAAAGCATCTTTTGCCCAAGGTTTATTTCTTAATCTCAAAGTCTAACTCCTGTCTATTCTTCTGTTGGTTTTCCAATACGATTATTGTAAATCGACTTCACCAAAAGAATTTTCTCATTCATTTCAAGGTAACGTCCCTCGAAGTGCGTTTTCTTAATATAATTCAAGCAATTCATTAAGGCATACCATTCAATTCGTTGATAAATATTTGTAGACAGTTGTAATCCATACATATCTAGCCATTCACCCCATTGATGAACAGGAATGTATTGCGTCAAGATCATCGTCAAATCAGAAACTGGATCGGCAAGGCGAACCATTTCCCAGTCGACAAGGTAGAGCTTCTCGTCTTCAGATAACATAAAGTTACGACGATCAAGGTCTCCGTGACAAACTGTTTTCCCAACTTCGCTAACAAGCGGAATGGTTTCAATTAAGTAATTTAATACTTCGTTTAAGAAACGGTGGGTTTGTAATCCTGACTGTAAATTATTTAAATATTCATCGATGAATTTTTGAGTGCTATACTCTTCACCTTGAATTTGTTGTAACATTTGTAAAAGATTTGGGGATTGGTGAATCTGTTTTAACAGCTCAATGACTTCGACGGAGCCCATTTCTTCCTTAGTGAGGGATCTTCCAGACAACCATTCTTGAGCTGTAATGACATCACCATTACCCGCACGTTTGGTCCATATTAACTTAGGAGTGATACCTTCACCCGATAGCACCGCTAAAAACGGTGAAGCATTTCTCTTTAGAAATACACGTTCATGGTCTTTTACTCCCATGTACGCTTGACCGGTGTCCCCACCAATTGGATGGAGATCCCATCCTGAGTCCATGTTATATTCCATCTATTCCATCCCTAACGACAAATTCTGTTTCCTTTAATAAATCTATTCTTTTATTTTATGGTTTTATGCCATTTGAGTCAAGTTTGTGCGCTACTTTTAGCCTACAAACTTAAATTTTTCTTCTCTTCTTAAGGAAATCGATAACGTAAATAAAATTGCGTAAAGAATACTCCGAAAAATCGGATAGAAAACAATTCCTACTAAACCAATTAATTCACGCATGCCAATTGCAGAAGAAATCCCAAGTACAACACCGGATGCGACCATCGTCATCATGAGAACCGACAAATCATCCTTAAGTCGAGTATTACTATCCACTAAAGAAGCAAAATGACTATTTTGTGTATTCGCGCTTTGAATCACTCCTACAAGTTGGAATCCTAAAAGCATCATAAGTAACGCGTTTACGATAAAGTTCCAATAATACGGCTGTGAGAATAACGCCACTACAAAGCTCACGACTGCCAGTTGCAATAATAAACTCATATATTGACTTGTTCGAATGACCGTACGACTTACTAAATAGCGATGCCCACTAGGTTGATTCCCAACAAGCATCTTCAATACGCCATCGAGATAAGTCCGACGATGTGCGTGAGGTTTATGCACCATTGGCACATCTACAAATAAAGCAAATAAACGATAAATCCGTTGTTGTCTTTCTAATTCCATTTCAATCATTTTATCAAATTGGTATACGAACGCAGCTTTCCCATAATATTGTTCGACAAAGATACTTAGAAGGACTGGAATGACTACTAATACCATTGACCAACCTTCAGAAATCCATAAAAACATTCCGAAGAAGTTCGCTACTGCAATCATGTAAATACCCAGTTTTTCCATCCATGTAAAATGAAGGACTCCACGGTAAGCGTATTTTGTACAACGGAATAATAAATCTTTAAAGAATACTTGTAATAGGAATAATTTAACGAACATACTCATATTCGTTCCAAAGGCTTGTGCCAAAATTGGAAAGAAAATGATTCCTGTCGAAGCTAACATTACGAGTAGCGGAAGCGCCCAACTTCGGCGAATGGCTTTTTGTAAATACGCCTTAAAGTCTTGTCCTACTACCGATAAAAAAGATTCCCATCGGCTGGTTCGAGTAATGTTGCGACTCCACCGAAGAATGGAACACTCGCTAGTAAAACTCCAAGCAATCCTAACAATGGTAATTCCAACACACGAATCGATTTGAATCCAACTCGAATATTGCACCATGATAAAGCCAAATAAGAAAAATAAAACAATCAAGAAATGGTCATTCAGTACATAACGCATATACTTCATGCTTTTCTTTTGATATTTTCTTACTCGAGTCTCAAAAAGCTCTGCACTATTCATCGGCATCGTCCCCTGTCGTTAATGCAAAGTAGATTTCCTCTAAAGAAGATTCTTCAATATTCGAAGTGGCACGTAAGCCTTCGATATCGCCTTGAGCAATCACTTTCCCTTCGTGTAATACGATGAAACGATCGCAATACTTCTCAGCAGTATCCAATACGTGCGTCGACATTAAAATCGCTGCACCCTTTTCTTTTTTCTCTTTTAAGACCTGAAGTAAAGTACGAATCCCTAGTGGATCGAGCCCTAAGAATGGTTCATCGACCACATAGACGGGTACATCTAGCATTAACGCACAGACGATTAATACTTTTTGCTTCATCCCTTTCGAGAAATACGCTGGAAACCAATCCAATTGCTTCGTTAAACGGAACGCTTCTACAAGTTCCATCGCATGAGCCATTGTTTCTTCGTTCATTTGATGATACGAACGAGCCACAAATTCAATGTGCTCTCTAAACGTCAATTCTTCATAGAGAACTGGACTTTCTGGAATGACCGCAATCGATTGACGGTAGCCACGTTGGTTTTCGAGAATACTTAGTTTCTCTACTTCCACTCTTCCGCTAAAAGGGGTGAGTTGTCCAATAATCGTTTTAATTGTCGTACTCTTTCCGGCACCATTGAGCCCGATTAGGCCGCAAATCTCGCCTGGATTCACATCAAAAGTGATGTCCGTAATGACAGGAACTTTCGTATATCCTGCAGTCACTTTGTTTAATTGTAGTGTCATATAGATTCTCCTATCTAACTATTCTCCTTATTATACCATAAAGCCAAAAAAGTGTGAAAGGACGCGGAATAAGTGCACTTTTCTTATTCAAGTATAGAACCATCGAACAATTTCGCCTCTAAGAACAAAATAACAGCTCTCCGTCCTGAAAACCTTTCATTTTACAGCATTTTTTGATACCATAGAGGTACGAACTCAAGGAGGAAACACCATGACAGATTGCATTTTTGACAAAATTATTAATAAAGAAATTCCAGCACATATTGTGTATGAAGATGACGTAGTACTTGCGTTCCTCGATATTTCGCAAGTAACACCTGGACACACACTGGTTGTTCCGAAGAAACACGTAGCAAACATCTTTGAATATGACGAAGACTTAGCAAGCGCGGTATTTGCACGTATTCCTAAAATCGCACGTGCCGTTCAAGCATCAAACCCAGATATTAAAGGATTAAACATTTTAAGTAATAACGGGGAGTTGGCCTACCAAAGCGTATTCCACTCTCACATCCACTTAATCCCACGCTATACAAATGAAGATGGCTTTGGATTAAAATGGCACCCGACTAACCCAAGTTCAGAAGTATTAGCAGAAATCGCGCAATCAATTCGCGAACAAATGGAGGCATAATCAATGAGTAAATTTCTAAAAGGTTTTATTTTCGGTAGTGTTATCGGAGGCGCCGTTGCCCTACTAAACAACCCAAGAAGCGGAAAGGAAAACCGCGAAATTCTATCTAAACAAATTCAAGAAGTGACACAGGACGTGACAGTCATCAATACTGGTAAAGCCACTCTTGAAAGAGGCATTAAAGAAACTCCAAGAAGTGATTGTTCCACAAACAATGGAAGTTGTGAATTCTATTCAAGAAGAAGTCACAAAATTCCAACTGGAAAATAAACCTCGCTTCAGACGGATTCAAGATAAAATTCAAACATTGCAAACACACCTTAAAGAAATGAAATAGAGGGTTTGCCCTATGATTAAATTATTTGCATCGGATATGGACGGTACTCTCCTCACAAACCACGTAGAGGTACATAAAAACAACATTCAAGCGATTCGAAAACTCCAAAAACAGGGGAAACACTTCATCGTTTGTACCGGACGCGATTATCTTCAAGCCAATTTTGCGCTCGAACAAGCAGAATTGCATCTTCCTGTCATCGCCATGAATGGGGCACAAATTTTTCGATAAGAACCATGACATTATCTGGGAAGTAACGATTCCCGCACGAAACAGTCTATGCCCTGCTAGACTACTTCGATTCGATTGACTTTGGACTGGCAGCTCGTGACTTCTGAAGGAAACTTTAGAAAAGAACTATGCTCTCTTTATCAACAAAGTCATCGAACGCAAAAAGGCCGAAAAAAATAGTCTTTCGCCTGAACAATTGAAAGAAGAAATTAGACAGCTCAAAATCCTTCTAGAAGCAACCGATGTGACAACTGCTGAAGAAGTGCTATCGATTCCAGATATTAAGGTCTTCAAGATTATCGTCTCTCATGACGACGGGCCTACTTATTTCAAACCCGTTCGTGAACATATCGATCAAGCGCATCCAAACCTTGTGGTCACTTCCGCATTTTATACGGATTTAGAAATCAACCACAAAGACGCTCAAAAAGGCATTGCGGTTGCTCACTATGCCGAAACACTTGGCTTGTCGATGAAGGAAGTATTTGGAATTGGTGATAACTTCAACGATGTTTCGATGATTCGCGACGCAGGAATTGGTGTTGCAATGGGAAATGCTCCAGACGAAGTTAAAGCTGTTGCTGATTTTGTGACAGATACCAATGTTAATGGCGGTGTGGCAAAAGCCATCTGGCGTGTCCTCGAACAAGAAAAATATAGCATCACTCTCTTCTCTTTCATGAGAGAAGGGAGTTTTTTATACTCAGAAACTCATGTCAGAAAATGTGACATGAGATGAGACTAGAATTTTGCATTTTCAGAAAATCTTCCATATAATAGAAAAACCTTATACGTAAGGTAGATTTGGAGGAATATGTATGAACATAAAAAAATTGAGCTTGGGAGCTGTTCTAGTCACTCTATTGATGACTCTTCTATCCCTCGTTTCTCCGACAAGTTCTGTTAAAGCAGAAACTAAAAAATATGTAATCGCAACAGATATTACATTTGCTCCATTTGAATACCAAGATACAAATGGTGAATACGTCGGAATTGATATTGAATTAATGAAGAGTATCGCAGAGGCTGAAGGCTTCGAAGTAGAATTCAAACCACTCGGCTTCAATGCTGCCGTTCAAGCATTAGAATCTGGTCAAGTAGACGCTGTGATGGCCGGAATGGGAATTACGGATGAACGTAAACAAAAATTCGACTTCACAAATAGTTACTATGACAGTGGAATCGGGATGGGAGTTTCTAAAAACTCTGAAATCACATCTCTTTCTGATTTAAAAGGTAAAAAAGTTGCCGTTAAATTAGGAACACAAGGTGCCACTTACGCTGAATCTATCAAGAGTAAATATGGCTTTTACAATCACTACTTTTGAAGATTCATCTAGTATGTACCAAGATGTAATGGTAGGAAACAGTGACGCTGTATTCGAAGACTATCCTGTACTTGCCTACTCAATCACATCGAACAACTTACCTTTAAAAATGACAGACCATAACGAAAACAAAACAGAATATGGTGTTGCTGTCAATAAAGGTGAAAACGCAGAATTAATCACTGCTTTCAACAACGGTTTGAAAAAACTAAAAGAAAGTGGTAAGTATGATGAAATCATCAACAAATACACAACAAACGCTAGCGAAAACACAGAAGCAACAAGCATTCTAGGGTTAATCAAAACAAACTGGAAAACTCTTGCAACTGGTTTATGGAACACAATCGTATTAACAGTTGTAGCTTTAATCTTTGCAAGTTTAATCGGTATTATCTTCGGTTTAATGAAAACTAGCCAAAGCAATATCGTACAAGCAATCGCAGGATTTTACATTGACATCATCCGTGGTGTTCCACTAATCGTATTAACGTTCTTCATTTACTTTGGAATCCCACAAGCATTCAACATTACAATGCAACCGTTCGTAGCGGGTGTCATTACCCTTAGCTTGAACGCATCGGCTTACATCGCTGAAATTATCCGTGGGGGTATTCAAGCGGTTGATAAAGGACAATACGAAGCCTGCATGAGTTTAGGTCTTCCATATTCTAAGAGCATGCAGAAAGTTATCTTACCGCAAGCGATTCGAATTATGGTTCCTTCATTCATCAACCAATTCGTTATCACATTGAAAGATACTTCTATCCTTTCAATTATCGGTATTGCCGAATTAACACAAACAGGTAAAGTCATCATCGCTCGTAACTTACAATCAAGTCAAATGTGGTTAATTGTCGGCGTGATGTACCTAATCGTGATCGTTCTATTAACGAAACTATCAGCTCACTTAGAAAGGAATTTAAAATAATGGCTATTATCGAAGTTCAAAAACTACAAAAGAAATATGGCGACTTAGAAGTATTAAAATCCATCGACCTTTCTATTGAGGAAGGCGAAGTAGTTTGTATTATCGGGCCTTCTGGGTCTGGTAAATCCACTTTCCTTCGTTGCTTAAACCGTCTTGAAAAAATCAATAGCGGTCACATCATCATCGATGGCTATGATTTAACAGACAAAAAAACAAACTTAAATAAAGTTCGTGAGGAAATCGGAATGGTGTTCCAACACTTCAACCTCTTCCCTCACCTAAGCGTTCTAGAAAATATCATTTTAGCTCCTGTAGAATTAGGACGTGAGACGAAAGAAGCTGCAACGGAACATGCGATGGAACTTCTAGGCATGGTTGGTCTTGCAGACAAAGCGGATGTCTCTCCTAAATCTCTTTCAGGTGGTCAAAAGCAACGTGTGGCAATCGCTCGTGCACTTGCAATGAAACCAAAGATGTTATTATTCGATGAACCAACTTCAGCACTCGACCCTGAGATGGTTGGGGATGTATTAGAAGTAATGCAAAACCTAGCTAAAGAAGGGATGACGATGGTTGTGGTAACACACGAAATGGGATTTGCGCGTGAGGTTAGCGATCGCGTTATCTTCATGGATGGTGGTTACATCATCGAAGAAGGAACTCCTGAAGAAGTGTTTGGTAACCCACAAAACGAACGTACTCAAAACTTCTTAAACAAAGTCTTACATTAAAACAAACACTGCTCCTGGTACCAATTGGTGCTAGGAGTTTTTTTGTGCGATAAATATGTGCTAGAAGAAATAATACTTTATTGGTGATCTTTAAAAGGAAAAAGATAGACTTGCGTCTTTTTGTTTTTTATTGAAAGAGTTATAGTGGGGCAACGGTGCAAGCCTGGGTCTTGCACCTTTGAAGCTTCAAAGCTGGAGTAAGGAATCAATTCCTAACTCCAGCTAATTCACATTCAATGCTATTCCCCACTATTCTTTCAATAAACAAAAAGACTCGTCTATCTTCTTAGCTTTTTGATAGAGCTTTGTTTCTTCTACCTTGTATTTATGTTCCAAAAATCCTGCACATTTGGAATGTACAACTATTTTAATCAGCTTTGTAAAGTTTTTGGTGTGTGGCTGCTCAAACACTTCAAGGTTCTTCGACAAGAAAACCACCTCCACTCCGAGGAAAACAAAAACTTAAAATTATCATATATGATAATTTTGAGTATCTACATTCTACTTCACTTCAGATTTCGATAATGGCACGATGGCTAGTGTTTTTCCTAAACACCCTAGAATCTTTAATAAGGTATCTAGTTGTGGCGTACTCTTCCCCGTTTCAATTCGAGCGATAACGGGTTGCTTCACCCCACTCAACTCTTCTAATTGTTTTTGACTAATTCCTAGTTCTTTTCTGGCACGAATTAATTCACTAATAATAGCAACTCTTAAATCAGTAGCGGCGATTTCTTCTTGTGTAAACAAAGCATTTCTAATATCTTTCCAATCTGTTCCAATTGCTGTTTCACTCATCTTCTCACTCCCAATCTTTAAATTTTCTCTCACCGATATTATAACTCAAAAGTTATCAATTTAAATACTTTTAAGTTATTATGTTTTAAAAATAAAAAAATCATTATAATGTATACATTATAATGAGCACATAAAAAGACCGAGCGGCTGCTCGGTCTTTACTAGTGACATTCAGTTTGGACACCATCAATCATGTCTTGGATTGTGCGTTTGTTATAGAAATTAATTTGTTGTTGGATTTGTTCTTCTTGCAATTTGCCCATAACGCTTCCCATTCGGGTGCTGACAAGGCAGGTTGGGTCGGCAGCTTCTTTGAAGGCTTTTTCCAAACGTTCATCCTCGGATACTAATAAGAAAATTTCTCCGAGTCGAACTTCTTTTGGATTACCTTGCCACTGGTAGCCACCTTGTTTTCCCGCAGTGGTTGACACCCATCCTTTCTTCACCGCTTGGCTCATCAATTTTCGAACAATCGCAGGGTTGCTACAAGCGTTAAACGCGAGGTCTTTACTTGAATAACGATTGTCGTGATGAATTGCCAGGTACGTTAGGCAGTGAATCATTACGATAAAGTCATTTCCCATAATTATCCCTACTTAATTAAGCCGAATACGTCGTTTAAAGCTTCTGCCATTGTTGGGTGAGTGAAGATTTGATCGCGAAGAACTGTGTAAGGTAAGTTCGCGTTCATTGCAGTTGCGATAATGTTAATCACTTCATGTGCTTCTTCTGCGAATAATGTTGCACCAACGATTTGGTTTGTTGAAGCGTCCACTAATACTTTGTAGAATCCTACTTGGTTTCCTAAGATTTTAGCTTTTGGAATCGCCATTGCTGGAAGTTTCGCCACTTTGACTTCGATACCTGCTTCTTTGGCTTGTTTTTCATTTAAACCAACGCTTGCTAAAGGTGGGTTAATAAGTGTTGCTGTTGGGAATTTCGCACGTTGTTTAGTTGAATATGTTGTATCCCCTGCTAAGAAACGTTTCACGATACGGAAATCATCTAATGATACGAATGTGAATTGTGGTCCGCCGTTTACATCGCCCATTGCGAAGATATGAGGCACGTTTGTTTGTAAGAATTCATTGACTTTAATAGCGCCGCGTTCTGTTAATTCAACGCCAGCTTTGTCTAAATCAAGACCTTGTACGTTTGCACGACGACCTGTCGCAACTAAGACCGCATCTGCTGTAAAGGCAACTGGTGCACCTTCTCCTGTAGTAGCTTCTACTACTGCTTTACCACCTTCTTGATGAACGGCTTTTAATTGAACGCCTAAGTTGAAAGTAACGCCTAAAGCTTCTAATTGTTCTTTCACAGCTTGTGCCACATCTTCGTCTTCACGAGGAAGGAATGCTTCAGTCACATCGATTACTGTTACTTTTGTACCGAATTGAGCGTAAGTTGCAGCGAACTCTAAACCGATAAATCCACTACCGATAATGACGAGGCTTTCTGGATATTCTTCTAAGTTCATAATGGTTTCGCTTGTATGAATCGCTCCACCAATTGTTAAGCCTTCTACTGGTGGTACGAATGGAGTTGCTCCTGTATTAATGAAAATACGATCTGCTTTGAAGAGTTTTTCTCCTTCTGCAGTATCTACAGCTACTGTATGGTCATCTACAAAGCGTGCAGTTCCGTCGATAATTTGTGTTTTTTCAACTGAATCTACTTTGTTGTAGTTTGCTGTATTTAAAGCCGCAATCAATGCTTTCTTTTCTTGAACGCTCTTTGTATAGTAGCTGCTAGCATCTTCGTTTGAATATTGTTTACGAAGTGCTTTTGTCGCTAATTTTTTAGAAGGAATACAGCCGACATTAATACATGTTCCACCGTACATTTCTTTTGATTTTTCGATTAAAATCGTATCTTCTCCAATACTTCCTAAGTATCCTGCTAATGTTTTTCCGGCTTTACCGAAACCAATAATGATATTTTTTACTGTTGTTGTCATAAAATCACCTTTCTAAATGTAATATTTTTAATTACAGTTAGAGTATATCTCACGAATTCATAATCACAAAATTATCTGCTCACGAAAAAAGACACCTACTTTTGTAGATGTCTTCTTGTTGTATTCTAATTGTTTTACTCTTACTGCAATCTATCTGCTTTAATGATGGAATAATATGCCATATCACAGATACCTTGATTATTCTTGCCATATTGTCGCAGCGTGCCTTCATAAGTCATTCCAGCTTTTTGCATCACTTTACCGCTGGCTGGATTATTCACATCGTGACGTGCAGCCACTCTATTACACCCTGCTTCTTCTAAGAGATAGCGGCTCACTGCAATAAGCGCTTCTGTCATAATTCCTTTTCCCCAGCATTTACGACTAAGCGCGTAACCAATCTCCACAGCATCCAGCTTTTCTTCCAAATGCACAACATCGATACTACCAACAACTTCATTGTCAAATACAATTGCCCACTTGAATTGAAGGGGATTTTGATAGCCGTCTACCCAACGTCTAAGGCTCTTCTTCGTCGTTTCGACAGATTCATGCGGAGGCCACGTCAAGTATTTCGTCACTTCTGCATCACTCGACCAGTTTTGAAACATCTCTGGTGCGTCTTCTACTTGAAAAGGTCTGAGCAGTAATCGTTCTGTCTGAATTGGTTTTGTTCCTATTGGATTCATTGACAGTCCTCCTAGCTATTTGTGTTTATGGTAGCACAGGAAATCTACCACTTCAATACAAAAAAGGAACTAAGCTATAAATTAGCCTAATTCCTCTTAAAACAATCTAACTTCTTTCTAATTATGGTGTAGTAGTTGCTTCCTCAGCTCTTTTTATACTTTCTGGAGTAAATTCACGTTTTTCAAAAATAAACGAGTTAATTTCGCTAGTTCCCGTCATATAACCCTCATTGTCCACTTCCTTAATAGTGATAGTGATATGAAGTCCTTTGGGTCTAGTTTCAACAGATACCGTTTTTAGCAAAGTTTTCCTTTTTCCTTGATATACATAATCTAAATAGAATGGAGAAACACTTCGTTCTGATTTAGAAATATCTACTGCTCCTTTTGTTTTAGAATTAGCTGCTAAGTTTTTTAAATACACTCGATCCTCTGGAGAGTTAATATCGTTCTGAGAATATTCACCAATAATCAATTCTTCAATATTCTGATTTGATTGATTGATGATTTCATAAGAAAACAAAGCATCATCATTATATTTTGGACGAGTAAAACTAAACACAATCCATAATAGCCCGCATAACACAAGGCCTATCCCAAACCGTAAAATAAATTTTAACAATCTTTTTGAACCCAATGTTTTCATTTCACACCTCTATTAAATGAATGTCGGTTGGAGTTTTGCTGGTAATGTTATTTGCTTATCTATTTATTCTTACTATCAAACTTTAATTCTTACTCATTTGATGATGGTTTATAAAACGAGCGGTTATCTAAACCGAATACGCGCTCTGAGAATGCGCCTGGTTCTGTCTTATCGAGTGCATTCGACATCATTGTAATCGTCGCATCTAACAAGTCGATATGGTGTAATACTTCTGCTTCTAATAATTGCGGACGTACTGGTGAACCATATTCGAGTTTGCCGTGGTGAGCTAGAACGACATGTTTTAATAAAAGCACATCTTCTTGATTTTCATCGATACCAAGTTCTTCACAGGCTTTTGTAATTTCTTCGTCCATGATCACGATATGCCCTAGTAAGTTCCCTTAAGTGTGTACTCCGTGCCGATTGCGCCGGTTAATTCCATCGTTTTACCAATATCATGTAAAATCACACCCGAATATAATAACGAACGGTTGATTTGTGTATATTGTGTTGCGATGGCTTTAGCAAGGCGTAACATCGAAACGGTATGGAAACTTAAACCACCTACAAACGCATGGTGGTGACGTTTCGCTGCAGGAAATTCGAAGAAGGCTTCTTGGTATTTTTTCAAGATATTATGGACGATTCGACGCAAATATGGATTTGTAATATCGAACATGATTTGGTTCACTTCTTCTTCCATTTCTTCCTTCGTCATTGGAGCATGTTCTACGAAATGGCTCGCAGATGTTGGCTCCCCTTTTGAAGCATCGGTAAGTCGAAGGCTGACAATTTTTACTTGTGGCGAATTATTGTACATTTCGCGTTTTCCGTTCACAACTACTACTTTTCCTGGTACGTATTTTGCAATATCATCTGACGTGGCAGACCAATATTTCCCGTCCATTTGACCGGATTGATCTTGGAACGTGAAGGCGATAAACGGATTGCCATTTTTTGCCATGCGCACATCTGCAGATTTAATCAATAGGCAGATTTCGAAACTCTCGTCCACATTGTATTCATATAATTTTTTTGTCATGATTTACCTTCTTTCTCTTTCCCCTAACTTCAGTACATTCTCTTTAGGTAACTGAAGCGGAACTTCCGTTGTAAAGTAAAAAACTTGTGTTACGCGTGATAGCTCTTCCATTAATTCTAACATAATCGATAGGCGTTCTCTATCAAAATTGACGAATCCATCATCGATTAACACCGGAATTTTCATCTTCTTCGCTAATTGGAAAATAAAAGCAAAACGAATCGCGACATACAGTTGGTCTAAGGCCCCTTTTGACAGATAGAATGCTTCCATCCACTGGCCATTTGCCTGCTGCACCTTCGCCTGCGTATCTGTTAAGAGAATCTTCGTATATTGCCCCATCGTAAGTCGATTAAAAATACGACTCGCCTCATCTAAAATCAATGGCACTCTTGTTGGGACTTTTTCTTCCAGTTGTTTCAAGATCCATTTAGCTGCATACACTTGCGTTGCCCAATCTTTAATAGACTCTTGCACTTCGAATCGCTCAAAGTCTGCTTCCAGTTGAAGGGCTTCTGCATTGTCATCTTCTTCGAGCAGTTCTGACTTTGTTTTTGTACTCGCCAATTGGTCACGTACTTCTTTGCGTTTACTTTCTAGCTGCGCCTTCGTGAAGGACTCGTCTTGAATTTCCTCTTCAAGCATTTGTCGTTCTAAGCTTTCTTTTTCTTCATTCGTATAGATAGCTACTTGCTTTTCGATATACGCTCTCTTTGAGCTAAGGCTACACGATTGTCCAGTGTTGGTAACTGAGTTCTAAACTCTTCTACTGTTGAGATTCCAAGTGGCGAAATGGCAACTTGTAATTCCTCACGCACTTCTGTTGTATCTTGTTTCAATTGCGCTAAATGGCGTTCTTTCTTCAAGATACTTTCTTGAAGTTGTTCTAATTTTGCCACTCGTTTTTGAGAAGCCATCCATGTCTCACGGATAACACGCAGCTGTTGTTCCACCGTGGCAGGGGGAGTGATTTGTTCTTTTGCCCAGAAGTCTTTGCTTTCCTCTTTAAAGGCTGCAAGTCTTTGTTCCAATTGAACAAACTGCGCCTTCTTTTGTAAGAAATCATTGACACTTCGTCCTTCATTTCTTCGAACAAATCGTCTTGCTTCGTCTAGAGTTACCTCAATTCCTTTCCCTGAAAGGAGTTGTTGAACACGTTCGTCTACTGCACTATTTTTTGGAGATTGTAACTTCCCTGTTTTTTGTAAGAAGAACCCTCCACCAATTCCTAGAGCTGCAGCAATCCCAACACCTAGCACTACTTGGTTCGTTAAAAATCCAACTACGATAATGGCAATGATTCCAACTAGTCCAATAAGGACTCCTGTTTGAAATTGACCGGCATGTTCTTTTTCACCTTGAAGTGTATCTAATTCGGTTAATTCAGCCTCTGTAAATGGTTTGGCATCTTCACTTTGCACACCGATATTCCCTGGATGTGTCTTCAACTCACGTTCCAATTCAAAGGCACGCTCTTCTACCGCTGCTGCACCTTGAGCCTTCGCGTACAGTGCTTCAAGAGTCGTATCCTCCGTTGCTTGTCCAAGTACTTCTGCTTCCGCTTTTGCCTGTTCTAACTCGATTTGTACGTTCGAGTTCTTTTTCAAAGGAACGTAGAGTATTATTGGCTTCCACAGCCTTACTATGGTCGTACTCTTTTGGGAACTCATGTAGACCTTCCATTGCGCGGAATTCTTCTAAGGCATCAAAATGAGCAAGCTTATTCTCTAAGACATCTAGTCTAGATTCTGTCTCTTGCAATTTTGTAGATAATTCTGCTTCTTCTACTTGAAGCTCTTTAATAGAACTGAGGTAACTTTCATAAAGAGCATTCTCGCCTTTAGTTTGCGACAATTGATTCGTTAAGCCTTCCAGTCGGTCCATTCGCTCGTTGAGTTCTAGTTTTTTTGCTTGTGGACGAAACAACTTATCCGCCTCTGCAAGTAACTTCTGACTCTCTTCGTAGGCACCCTTATGTCCCATGACACTCAAGCTATACAAGAAGCGATGGATTTCCTCTTCGCTTCCAAACGCATTGTTTTGCAATTCCTCTTCATTGAATCCAAAGAGTGAATGGTACTCATTCATCGTCAACTCATGAAGAACTCGGTCCAGCATCGTTTCAGGCAGCTCTTGTCCAGTTTCTGCACTCTTTAGAACGAGTTTCCTCTGAGACCCCACAGCGCTACGCTCGATGATTAGAGCTCCTAGCCCTTCATCTTCAATCCACATCCGTCCGCCACGCGTATTCGTATGGAGCGGTTGATATGGATAAACGCCATTTTTCTTCTGTTTAAAATCAAAAAGCATCTGCTCGATAAAACGTCGAAGGGTCGTCTTTCCAGATTCGTTCAAACCTTGAACGACTTGTAAGTTCGGATGGAAAGTAAAGGTCTCATGCTCCCATTTCCCAAAATGATCAATCTCAATTTTTGAAATATACATCAACCTTCCTCCCTTCCCGAAAAGCGAGCTTCTAATAGACGCATCGCACGTTCATGAATCTCTTGTTGAACATCTTCTTTTTGTAGGAATTCGCTCATTAACTGATTCGAGAATCCACTCTTGGCAATTTCCATTTCAGAAAAGAGAATCGCATCCACATCTCCCACAAGAGAAATTCCAGAAGCGCCACGAAGCGGTTTTGTAACTTGTTCTCGAATACTCATCACTGTTACAAGGCTACGTTTTTCTTCTAAGAATCCATTCACAACTTCTGTGAGTTGTTTTAAATCTTCTCTTGAATACATCGATTCTTGCGTTTGTAAATGCAACGTCACAAGACTACGTTTAGCAGGACTCGGCAACGCCTCTACGATGAGATACGGTAAAGTTTCTAAACGAGCGGTCTCGCTGATAGCTAGTTCTACCTCCGTCCAATCCATCGTACTCGTTTCAATAAACTGAACCTCTGGAGCATTCCCTGGAGTAATTTCAACTAGCAAAGCTCCCTTTGGGCCACTCTCTTTACGGTCCGCTCCTTGAGTCGTACCACTATACCACGCACATGGCTGGCTAGACACTTCTTGGCAAGTATGAATATGTCCGAGCGCCCAATAGTCATAGCCTTTTTCTCTTAGTTCAGGAATCGAAAATGGTGCATAACGACCTTGTGCAGTCGCAAGTTCTCCATGCAATACCCCAATATGAATATCACAGTTGGCACTCTTTACCGGATACTCTTGAACTTTTCTGGTAGCTATAACTGGAACCTCATAACTAAACCCACTAAAGGCCACACGTTCTCCGTTTCTCGTCTCCACTTCAATCGTTTCAACGGCACTCCCAAAAGTATAAATATGCTCCCCATAAACGTATGAAGTGCCCGCATCATGATTTCCAAGCGCTACAACGACGGGAATTCCAAATGGCGCTAGGCGATTCAACTGACTCTGTAAGAACAATTTTTCTTTGACGAAGGTACGAGAACTATCCAGCAAATCCCCCGCCAACACAAGCGCATCGACTTCTTCTTCAATCGCCACATCAATGACTCTTTCAAAAGCATCAAACGCCGCCTGCTTTAGCTCTCTTGCGATATCTTTATGGTTTTTCCCGACACCTGCGTACGTAATCCCTAGATGGACGTCGGCTGCGTGGATGAATTTCACCATACGTTGCTCCTTTCTTTTCTTCAAAAAAAGCATATTTTCCTGAACCGTCTGTTGTGCGTTCAAAGAAAATATGCTTTGGATCGATTCTTAATAAAACCGTTTAAAATTGATTATTTTGCGCTATAAAGCTCTTGTAATGGATTTGTGATGATACGATTAATGTCTTGCATAATCGTATTCAAACGTTGCTCAGCTTCCATTAACGCTTTAATATGCTCATTTTCAGACACTTTTTGTCCTAATTCTTGTGCTTTTTGAATATCTTCTTCAGTGATTTCTTGTCCTGAGAATTGTTTTTGTTGTAACTCGATATTCACTGTACGGAATTCATCGAATAACGCTTTTGCTGTTTCATCCGCATAAATCGCTTCGAAGCTTTCCTTTACTGTTTTGAATTCTTGTAATTCGCGTAAGTCGCGTTCTAATTGATTGGCTGTATCATAAATATTACTCATGTTTCTTCCTCCTTAAAATACTCTTTTATTATACCATATTTTACATGGCTAAACTATTAATACGTACGTACGTTCGCATTATCGATTTCTGAATTTATCCCAGAGGTTTTTACCCCATTCTTGGATTTGATTCCAAACTTGTTCGCCCGCTTTTTGAGCATCTTTGATAAATTGATCGACACCGTTATTCGAATTGTTGTTTTGGTTATTTTGTTTCGTCTTCACGGCTTCCACATTAAACGGTGTGTTTGCGGTAAATTGAAGCAACCCTTCCATCTCTAGTTTAAAGAGTGGCCCTACCCCTTCTCGGCTAGATGCTGATAAAGAGTAGTTCCCTGATTGGTCATATCCCATCCAAGTTGCGACAACAACATCTGGAGTATATCCGATCATCCATTGGTCACGAGAACCATTGTCATTATTAATAGCTTCGGTTGTCCCTGTCTTACCAGCAATCGTCTTACCAGCTGGTGAAAATGGTGCGCCAAGTCCTTCTGAACCGTACACCGTTAACAGCATACTTGTCATCTTCTTAGCGACTTCTTCCGTTGTCACACGGTTTTCTTTCACAGCTGTATTGTCTACAACGACTTTCCCATTTGCGTCCACAATTTTCGTCACAAAACGTGGTTGAACACGAACGCCTTTATTGGCAAAGGCTGTATAAGCAGAAGCCATTTGCTCTGGAGAGACACCTTTTGTAAGTCCTCCAAGCGCAATCCCTAAGTATTCATCTCCTGGATCTGTTTCGATTCCAAATTGATGAACCTTCTCGATTCCTTTCTTCAATCCGATTTTATCGAGTAACCATACAGCAGGAGCATTCCAACTGTGGTTCAAGGCTTCCGTCATCGTCACGGTTCCTTGATATTTTTCGATTCCAGTTCTCAGGCGTATATTTATCCGAACCATACGAACGTTTCTCGTCCACTAGAACAGAATTAGGTTGGTACCCTTCTTCAAGAGCCGGAGTATAGACGGCTAATGGTTTAAACGTTGACCCTGGTTGAGCCTGAAGCTGTGTTGCACGGTTAAATCCACGGAAGGTATGTTTCTCTTTAGTACGTCCACCCACTGTCGCAAGGACATCCCCTGATTGAGGATCCATGGCAATTGAAGCGGCTTGGGCAATCGTTCCATCGCTCGCTTTCGGGAATAACCAACTGTTTGAGAAGGTTTCTTCCATATCCGCTTGCATATTTTGGTCTAGCCCTGTATAGATTTTATACCCTTTATTTAGCAAGTCTTCTTCGCTAATTCCGTATTTCGTTGTGATTTCATTAATAACCGCATCGAAATAATATGGATATTTATAACGGGCATTCGCTTCATACGTATCTGTCACGGTAATCACTTCAGCAGCAGCTTTATCGGCTTCTTCTTGCGTGATTTTGCCATTATCGACCATCAACTGTAAGACAGTCGCACGGCGTTTCACCGTCGATTCCATATCGTCAATCGGATTGTACACATTAGGTGCTTTTAAGCTTCCCGTAAGGACAGCTGCTTCACTGATAGTTAAATCCTTTGCGCTCTTTCCGAAATAACGAAGTGACGCATTTTCAATTCCGTACGCCCCATTTCCGAAATAGGCATTATTTAAATACATCTCCAAAATTTGGTCTTTGGAATATTTCTTCTCCAACTCGAAACTCAAGAAGAGCTCTTTTGCTTTTCGCATAAACGATTGTTCCTGAGTTAAGAACGCATTCTTGGCTAATTGTTGCGTAATGGTACTTCCCCCACCCGTCACTCGGCCACGGTTCATTAAGAGGCCAAATGTTGCACGTAGTAGTCCCATCGGATCGAACCCATGGTGGTCATAGAAACGTTTATCCTCTGTGGAAACAAGCGCGTTAATCATATTCGGAGAAATCTGGTCTATGGTTAGAAATTCCCCTTTATTGATATTCAGTACGCCAGCTTCTTGGTTATTGCGGTCATATACTTCGGTTACTTGAACCATCCCAGCACGTAAGCCACTCACATCAGTTGTCTTTGCGGAATAAACTAAAAATCCCGTAAACAGTGTGACTACCGTTAGCATCATCGCTAGAAGTAGCTTCGTTACATGAAATTTTCTCCAAAAGCGACGAATCGCCATCATGATTTTATGATTCCAAATACTCTTTATAATGGATTGTTTTTGGGTTCTTCAGTATGACGGTGCTCGAGTTCAGTGTCTTGTTCGACTTCGAGAGTTTCTTCGTCATGGTTCTGATTGTTAAATTCTTCGTTCATTACAATCCTCCTTTTAAATTGAGTCTATTATACTGTACCATAAAACCCTTTAAAACCACATAAAAACTGCACACCTTTACGAAAAATTAAACGATAAATAGAAATAACAATAAAGAGACAGTTAGACCTAAATGATTCCTTTGAAACCTTACAGATTTCTTCATCATTACGGTAACGTTGCACCCGGTTCGAGCCTTAAAAGTCTCTCACCTTTAAATCCTCAAAAAGGGCGTACGGAATGAAATTCCTACGCCCTTTAAGCACAGTGGTTGAATGGTATGAGCCACACTGTAACCAGTTTGCTCATACCTATTCAACTTTGTGGGGGAAAGAAAACGAAATGCCATAGATACAAATGTACCTATGACATTTCTGTCTTTCTCCCTCGTTTTAATGCGAAGTCACGTTACTGTAATGATAGAATCTGTAAGTTTCTAGTCATCATTTACGTTTGCAACTGCACTTTATTATTTTACGAATAATCTTTAATTTTTCTTGATACAACAATAAAAATGCACGTTATAAGGTTTAACCAATATAAGGTATACCTTATATTAGTTAAAAGTAATATTGCTTGTTCTTATTGTTGTATCAACGAAAAGTTGAATTCTTTGAGTTTTATGCACACAAAAAAAGAGAGGTTGCCCTCTCTTTCGTTATTCGTTGTTAAACTGCAAAAAGTTGCTCTAAGTCTTCGTGAGTAAATGCTTGTCCATCTGGTTCGTCCACACGTTCAATCGTTGCGCCTAATGCACGTAATTTGATGGAACTCATAATATCCACGGTCTAAGAATTGTAAGTCTGTTACACGTGTATATCCTTTTGCGACCATTCCAGCGATAATTAACGCTGCCGCAGCACGTAAGTCTGTAGCACGTACTTCAGCACCCGATAATACTGAGGCACCAGTCATCACAGCTGTATGTGAGTCAATACGGAATTGCGCACCCATACGACGCATTTCTTCTAAGTGGTTGAAACGGTTCTCGAATACTGTTTCCGTCATTGTGCTTGTACCAGTAGCTAATAATTGTGCAATCGTCATTTGCGCTTGCATATCTGTTGGGAAACCTGGGTGAGGTAAAGTCTTCACGTCAGTTGGTTTCAACTCATCTGGACCGATGACGCGGATTCCGTCTTCTTCTTCGATAAATTGAACACCCATTTCTCCTAATTTAGAAATTAATGGTTGGTTGTGTTCTGCAATCGCATCTTCGATAAACACATCACCTTTTGTAACGGCAGCGGCTACCATGAATGTACCAGCTTCGATACGGTCTGGGATAATTGAGTGAATTGTTCCATCCAAACGTTCTACCCCTTCGATACGCATGGTTTCTGTTCCTGCACCGACAATTTTCGCACCCATCTTGTTTAAGATGTTTGCTAAGTCAACGATTTCTGGTTCACGCGCTACGTTTTCGAGATATGTTGTTCCTTTTGCTAAAGTCGCAGCCATCATAATGTTTTGAGTAGCTCCAACAGATGGGAAATCTAAATAAATACGGGCTCCATGAAGTTCATCTGCATGTGCTTCGATATATCCTTCTGTTTGAACGATTGTCGCACCCATTGCTTCGAATCCTTTTAAGTGAAGGTCGATTGGACGACTTCCGATAGCACATCCACCAGGCATCGCTACACGCGCATGTCCAAAACGGGCTAATAATGGTCCCATTACAACGATTGACGCACGCATTTTACTTACGTATTCAAATGCTGCAGTTGTTGTAATATCTTTTGTGGCATTTAAAGTAATGGCCTTTTCTTCTTCGTCAAATGTACTTAAGACGTTTAAGCTTCCTAATACGTTTAACATCATATGTACGTCTGATAAGTTCGGTACATTTGTTAAATGCGTAACGCCTTTATCTGCTAAAATACTTGCTGCTAAAATCGGTAATACCGCGTTTTTAGCTCCTTCTACTTTTACTGTTCCCTGAAGACGCGTATCGCCACCGCGCACGATCATCTTATCCATTAAATAACCTCCAAAAACTCTCTATCCATCTACTGTAATATCAATTGAATGTACTGATTTAAATAATCTGATAAATCGAATATGACTTTAGATATACTAGCACCCATCCAAATAGCGATGAGTAAAAAGAGGATACGGGCTTCCTGAACGCGGCCTTTTCTGAGAATCTTCTCGATTTGAATGCCTTGCAACGCCCAATAGCTAAGCATGATAAAAGCAAGAACCAATGTGATTCGAATGATTAATGTTACTTGAATCATACCTACTCCTCCAGTCATATACTGCCTTTCTATACTACCATATTTGACCATTAAAAAAAAGCAGGAGATATCCTCCTGCTTACCCAATTAAGTAAAAGCATCCTAGTCTAATAAGTGCTGCTAAAATCAGGCTTAAATAATATTTTTTTAGAGTCTTGAATGAATAATGCTAGTAGAGTCATCCCTAAAAACAGAATGGGAATTGAACCTAATACTAGAGGAGGAATGCCTCCAATCTCGAAGAGTAAAACTACTTTGATGCAGATCATTAAAAATACAGAAGACACCATCATCCTCACTAATATTCGCCCTATAAACACTCGACTTCTGCTTCGAACCAGTATTAAAAGTCGCATACTTTCATACTCATTAATAAAATACATCAAAATAAGAACTTCCATTACCATTAAGAAAATACTTAAAAGATGGCCAAAAAGAAAGGTAACGGGTATAAAACTGAAGTGTGCCTCGATATAAAACGACGGTAATGGATGATATAAATTCCATACTATTAACAAACCAAAAATGTAGAGAACCCACTCTCGAATGGGAAATAACTGTTTCATTGAAGAATCAGCTTCCCTTCTTCCATCAAATATTCCTTATCAAACTGTAATTCGGCCAAATTATCATGAGAAGCAATCACAATTGATTTCCCTTCTACATGAAGCTGTTGAACTAATTGATGAAACTGATCTAGTGATTTTTTATCTAGACCTCGAGTTGGCTCGTCTAATAAAATTAAATTTTGATCCTCCATCACAGCTTGAATAATCCCCATTTTCTGACGCATTCCAACGGAATATTTTTTCACGTGAACTTTACTATCAAAATCCAAATCAAAATTTTTCACTAATTCTCTAATTTTCGATTCATTGTAATTTTTATTGATAGACGCTAAAAATTTAAGATTCGTTTTTAAACTACTCTCTTCCATGAACGCTGGATTCTCAATCAAAGCTCCAATTCGTACATCACTATCTAAAACAACTTCACCTTTATCCGGCTCCAAAATATCACAAAAAAGCTTAAATAAAGTAGACTTTCCGCATCCATTAGCTCCTACAATATGAATAAGCTCTCCTTGTTCAATTTTGAAATCGACCTCTTCTAAAATCACTTGAAACCCAAATTTTTTGGATACATTTTTTAGTTCTAACATGAGTACCTCCCCTTCACACTGGTAATAGAAACAATATCGTAAAATAAGATGTTAATGAAAATAGGATAGAACCAATAATAGCCATATTTCTATTACACCCAATAGAAATCGTATAGATGATTAATCCTGAAGAGATTAAATACACGCTTTTTAATAGACCAAATATCAGCATCGCTTTTGTAAATGCTTGCCCATTCCTCATTTGAAATAGTAACGCTAAGGAGAATTGAGCAACATAATAACAAACAACTGAAACTAACACCGTTACCAATTGATAAAATTGATAGTTTTTCTCTCCAATTCTTTGAATGAGAAGAAAACGAATATGATGCCGTCTCCAAATGACTACCCCTAGTAAAACTATTAATACGGTGTCTGAAAAGTACGCTGTAAAACGAGAGGATAATAAGTCTAATATTAAGTTACCGAAAATTTGCCCTTTTAAAACAAAAGAGATTCCTGAAATAATCGATAATCCATACACCCATTGTTGTCTTTTGCCTTTGAGGAGTTCATCCATTAATACCCCTCCTTCAAATCCATCTTTCTTCTGATAATTAATAGAAGAATCGTCAAAAGACTATAAAATATCGTAGGATATAGAAAAACAACCCAGGCTGATTTAGAAATAGTTTCTCCTAATAATGTGTACATTCCTGGTTGAATGAGCGAAAGTATACAAATTGAGTATCCGATAATAGGAGAAAATCCCCCTATTACCATTGCTAATAAAAGTGATAAAATCGCTAATAATAATCCACTGCATAAATAAATGATATATCGTTTTAGGAACAATCCAACTGAAAAAACAAATGAATAGAAAATGGCGTATCCTAAAGGAATCATGACTATCGTACAGATTAAATTAACAAAACTATTGGTTGAAAAGTTGATAGTAAAGGACCACGTCAAATATGAACTACTCTCTTCGAAAATAAATGGTGAGTAAAATAAATGAACTAATATCGCCTGAAGGAACATTTTCACTAAGAAAACAAAATAGATTATGATAAAGTTCGTTTTAAATTGTTTTGATATAAGTGGTGAAAAGAATGTTTTTTTATGTCGTAATCTAACAGATTGTAAATAGTCGTAATGCGTTATCCTTTGTCTAATACATTCATGTGAAAAGAATAGCGGTGGAATCATGAATGCCAGAAAACCATATACAGCGTCCATTACCTCACTGGTACTGAATATAATCTCATAAAACAGTGGTATTCCTCCCTCTGCTCCTCCAAAATGTCCCGTAGACAGATGATAATGAATATAGTTTAGAATCATAATGATGGAAAAAATCCAAAAGAAAATGATTGAGAACATTGACCATTTATTTTTATAAAATATCATTTCTTTCACCACCCATATCTTTATCATGTAAAAGTAATCTTGTTTCCGCTTTCATTATACTCCACTTATTTATATTCAACAATACGAATTTGTGAAAAAAATCTCTTTTTATTCGTAAAAATTTCTCTATTTTTTTGACACTTAAACGAAAAAAA